>OGET01000655.1_pt1 | contig 12813 bp, 8 predicted proteins | sample 1570771 | NCBI WGS metagenome assembly OGET01 (sample SAMEA2582032, study PRJEB24529) | metagenome | biome: Human gut stool | place: China | collected 2011 | reverse complement strand
TATGTTTTTATGGCATTGTGAAATTAGATACCATTTTTATTATTGATTTATAATTGATTAAATCAAGAAAGTCTTGCATATCTCGCTTGTAGAACATATATTTACATTACGGAAATCATTCTTTGATTCAATACAAGGTAAAACTGAATATTGTAATTTGATCATTTCTAAATTGTTACTTATTGTCTATAAAGTAAAAAATAACTGTTTTATTTTCAATGAGATATGAAAAATGTTTTGTTTGGCAATATGTGTCTTCAGGTGCTTCTTTATTTCGTATAAATCGGCTATTTCTTTCAAATAATTGTTTATATGTTGGTGATAGGCAGACAGAGGTTCTTTGGGGATTTATAGAATGATTTTCGAGTTTTCTTTCAGTTATGTTTCTATCGTTGAATGGTCATTAAATTTATGAGATGACGTTTTTATAAAAAGTAGAATGAAATGGATTTTAGATTTTGTACCATTGCTGGGCACTTATTCCCAGCTGATTTTCAATTGTTTATAACTTAGTTCTTTGATATTTTTGTAATCGTGTTCAGTAAGTATCTCATTTACAGGTGTTCTATCCAGTAGAGATACGCCAAGAATCTGTAGTATTTCGTAGATTGGCCGTTCAACTTTCAATTTGTTAGCAACAACTGCTACCAGAGAGTAAGTGATGATTGCACAATAGACTTGTATTTTGACAGCGTTCATTGTTGTACCCCAGAATGATTTGATTCTTAGATGTTGCTTTATCCATTTAAAGAACATTTCCACCATCCATCTCTTCTTATACAGAAGTGCTATTTCGGTGGCTTCCAGTTCGAAGTTATTGGTAATGAAAACGAGTTCCCGGTTCTGTTCAGTATCATAGAAAGTAACCTTTCTAATCTTATCCGGATAATCCTTCAATGACTTGGGTGTAACCAACTTGCCAATTTGGTCAGAACGTACTCCTGTCTGCTTATCAACCTTATTTGAGTACATTCGCCGAAACAGTAGATTATCTTTGCCCCGTACAACAAACCATGCTTCAGATTGGTCTATACGGTATAAACGAGAAAAGTCTACGTATCCTCTGTCGAAAATATAAAAGCTTCCGCTTTCGTAATGAAGCCAATCCATAGCATTGACATCATGTAGCTTAGCCGGGGTTATCAGCATAAAACTAGGAACATAAGTCTTCACATCATATAAAGTATGCAGCTTGATGCCACCTTTATGTTTTCGGAATTCGGCCCACCAAAAGACACTTAAACATAGGTCGATGGTAGAAGAATCAAAAGCATATACATTACCCTCAATGGCTATCTCGAAATCATCCTTATAATAACTCTTACGAGCATTCTCGATGAGCAGATAAGCAAATTCTTCAAAGATTTTGCAATTTCGATTCCTGTTTGCTTTTCCCAGATTCGTGCGACTGACAGTGGAGCCAAAACCTAAGTGATAGCATTTGGACTGATGTGCCTCCAGGGCTAACATCAAATCCCGCATACTGTCCCGTGCGGTAAGTTGACCAAATATCATGTAGAGCATTTGATTCCAACAGGTGAAGCTCTTCACATACTTGTTGCCACAATACTTGGCAGTAATACTATCGAACTGTCTACGAGGGAGAAAATCTGTAAGTTGAGAGAAGATATATTTGCCTTGATTCATCATTTAAGCTTTTGGGCAAAGCTAAAAAACGAAAGTCAATTCAAATCGTCACGCAACCACAATCTTCTGAAAACACGATATACAAAACATTTCAAAGAACAATTTTTTATTTTTAGTGCCCACTAGTGATTTTGTACGATAAAATCCATTGATATGTCGCTTTTATGCATTATTTTTGGCAATAAATAAGAGTAGGAGTTATTTGAAGTATAGAGAATCTAAATGTCTGTGCTATAACTAATTTGTAGCTGTTTTATGGATAACAATGATAAATCTACACATTATTAGTTTCTTTTTATCTTCGCACTTAAAAATATGATTTCTATATGAAAATAGAATTAGAGACTTTGATATCAGAGTGTATCGTATACGATTTCAAGTTGATACTTGAAAAGATGAAATTCAATACTTGTCGATCTAATGGCTCAGTTGGATTACATGGAAAAGCGATAGGAGAAAAGATAAAGAATAAATGTAAAGAAGATGAATTATGAAATGCTATTTTCGTTCATTTGATGCAGGTATTGGTGATTGTAATATTATTCGTCTTGTAAAGGATGAAGGGGAGCAATATGTGATTATGGTAGATTGTGGTAGCTACACTGAACCCTTGAAAGAATACTTGCAAAACGCACTACACAATCATATAGATCTATTGATAGCCACTCACATAGATGGCGACCACATACAAGGGATAGCTACTATGCTAAAAAAGCACGAAGGTCTAACTGTAGGAGAAATATGGTATAACTGTTATAAACGGACAAAAGGTGCAGAATATATGGAACTTAATGATCAGCAGAAAGCAATCCTAAAGCAAATACAAAAGGCATTGCCCGTAGAGTTTGATGCTATCAACTACCGAGAAGTCACTGCAACACAAGGAAAAACACTTGCTCAAACTATCCTTTGCAATGAGAAATTTAAAAGAGTGTGGAAAACGGAATATATCACGTGTAATACAGAAGACTTTGATATACCCGGAGGTTTTGGAAAGATTGTTTTTCTTGCCCCCAAGCAAGAAGCACTAAAAGCTATTGAGAATAAATTCAAGGAAGCTTTTGATAAGTATTTCATGCAGGCTTGGAATGAAAGTATAGAGAATGTTGAGGAATTACAAGAACTGCTGATAAGGTTAGTAGATGCCTACCAAGATAAGTTTGGAGGCAAGCAGATTTCTGCCAAGAATAAACCTGTCTATAATGTGGCATTTGTGAGGAAGCAAGCCAAGGAAGAGGGCGCCGATGACTCTGACACCAACTGTTCGTCTATAGCGTTTATGTTGGAATGTGGTGAACATAGGATAGCGATGCTTGGTGATGCTTTTGCCGATATTATTGAGGAAACCATTGACAACAAATACAAAGACCAAGCAAAACCTATGGAGTGTGATGCCATTAAAGTGTCACACCATGGAAGTAATGGAAATAGCAGTAAAACTTTGCTTGACCGCATCAATTCACATATATATTTCATACCCGGAGGAAAGGGGGAAAAGTATCCCGCATGGGGAACGCTTGGAAGAATAGCAGAAAAACATAAAGACGATCAAGCAAAACTGATAGTTTTCAGCCGCCAGTGTACAATTACGGAAAAGATGAATGGATTAAACGAGGAAGTAAAACGCGAATTAGGCGTAGAAACTATCATTACTGAGCAAGAGTATGAGTTATTTGAATGGTAAAACAGTAGAAACACTAGTAGTGCCTGTACGCTGCGAATCGGAGCAGGGAACGGCCTTTTTTATCAGCGATACACAGCTGCTAACAGCTCGCCATGTGGTGAAAGCCCATTTCCAAAGTGTGGCGGCACCTGCCGCTATTTATATCAATGTGGCTGGACAATCCCTGCTGTGTATGGGAGAAGAACTGTCAATTCCAGGAAACGCTATTGATTTAGCATTGCTGACCGTAGTACCAGAAGCAGACTATCATGCAACAGAGTATATGACCTTATTGTGTGACGTGTATGTGAAGAACATGCCCTTTCGTGTATATGGCTATCCACAAGAAATGGCCATGGGATGTAATCTCGTGGATTTGGAGGTGAGGAACCGACTTGAGATAGAAGGGGGTGTATGGAACAACCGCACCCTGATACGTGATGATAAACTGACTCTACACAATTTCGATGGTTTGTCTGGTTCACCCGTGGTCAGCATGTCTGGCAGGGTGACAGGCATTATTGTCCTTCAGATAAATGAGACGCTGAGCTACCTATCGGTATCAAAGGCTAAAGAACATCTTGACAATAAAGGCATTCGTTATGATATCGACTGGGTTACAGACGATATTACCACTATGGGTATTGGTCGTAGCTATCAGCTTTGCAAAGATGCTGTGGCTACGGTTCATGGCAGATATATGCCCAAGTTGCATCAAGAGAATAGGGACTTAGAAAAGACACTTGATAATATTTCGGATAAGCAGCAATTAGAAGAAAGTGCTAAGAAGGCAGCGACGTTGTCAGAATGTATCAGTAAACTTCCTGACCATATGAAAGAGATGATTCAAAACAAGCTGAAAATATGGCTAGATCTGGATATTGATATGTTGATGGCCAATGGTTGTAGCATTCTGAAACGCTGCTATGATTATATAGAAAGTGAGCATCCTTTCAGGTCTGGAGGGTACAGTGACAAAGTAAGGAAACTGAATGAAATTGTCTATGAACTGAAAGAAGAAGATTTTGAACGACTTAGATTTACTGAAACAAAGAACCTTTGTTTGATAGGGAAAGCGGGTTCCGGCAAGACACATTGTTTATGTGAATATGCCCTAAAGAATCAGACCAAGACAAATATATATCTTTTCTTTGGAACGGACTTCCAAGCTTATCAGTCTGCTATCAGCTATATTCGAGACATGGTTTGTCAGGAGATGAGTTTCGCGGATTTCAATCAAGAGTTGAAGAACCGTGGTCGCTATGCTGTGATAGTGATAGATGCTATCAATGAAGGTTTAGGATGTAGCTACTGGAATAATCATCTTGGTGCATTACGCGTGGAACTGGAAAACTATGACCATATTCGACTCATTATTTCCGTTAGGATACCTTTCGATAAAGAGATGAATGACCTTTTGGAAAGTAAGAAGTGGCACATACAAATAATAGAGGGATTTGTGAATAAGGCTAAAGCTATTGATGATTACTTTGAAGAGTATGGTATTGATCAACATTACCGAAACCATCGGATAGAAGCGTTCAAGAACCCGCTGTTCCTGAAGATATTCTGTGAGACCTTCCATTCACTAACAGAAGATGAAAGACGCCACGTCAACAAGCAGATGCTGTACAAAAGGTATGTGGCCAAAAAGAATGAAAAGGTGACGGATCTGGTGGATGAAGACCCAGAACTGAATATTGCAGATAAATATTTGTCAAAGTTGGCTAACTATAGCGTTTTTTATGACCATTTTAACCCTATAACACGGCGCAAAGCTCGCCTATACGGACAACGCATGGCTCCGTACAGGCTGTGGGAAAAAGACCTGCTGCACGCGTGCCTGACAGCCAATCTGCTTTTAGATGACCGTTCACATACAGGTGAACCCGCAGTGATGTTTGAATATGAAAACTTAGGTGACTACTACAAGGCAGGTGAGCTGTTGCAGTCGAAGATGGATGTGAAGGGACTATTGCGGTGGATAGATGACGAGAGAAAGTATTTAGAGCGGAATACTACAGTGCCGTCCGAGAAATTCAGGACAGCAGTCAAAGCTTTGTTTGACTGCTGGTATCATAAAAAACTGGAAGTTTATGACGAGAGGTTGATACAGAAAGGAGGTCCGTTGTATGAATTCTATTATGACTTCCTAATGGAGTTGGATATAACCGAGGAACAGCTTATATCAATTTTACAGCGGCTTGACAACGATAAGGTCAATCCCTTACGTCTTGTACAAAAATTCGGTGAGGTAACATTGGATGAGGCTTTACAGATACACGAGAAGTTGAAAACTTACCCAACAGTGGGTCGCAGAGACCTGATGTGGACACGCTATGTCAACCGGATGTACGAAATGTATGGCGATAAATATATAGGAGAGGTGCCTCTGGAACAAGATTACACATTAGAGGTGAGTGATGGCGAGAGGGAATATCTGATATGCATTACATGGATGCTCAGTTCTTCGCACCCCAAGTTCAGAGCGATTATCATCAGGAAGCTCAGAAAGATACTCCAGATACATCAGACGCTAATTTTATGGCTGATAAGATTGTTTGAGAATGTCAATGACCCATATGTGTTAGGCGGACTATATTGTGCTGTCTGCGGTGTAGTGCTACCTTCCCGGGATAAAGAACTGACCGCTGCTATTGCATGCTGTATATTCTATCTCTATTATGAGCATGAAGAGACAGTGCCACAAGATTTAATAGTTCGTCAATGGACATTGAAAATTATAGAGCGAGCATACTATCTGGATGAAGCATGTGACTATTGGAAACGCATCAGGACACCATTCAAACCACAACCTATAGATGAAAGTGCCATTCCTGAATACCATCATATAACGCAAGGTTATTTTGGCCTGCAACAGGGGTCAATCAAGATGTATAACTCTCTGTTCAGTTTAGAGGACTTTAATCGTTATATCATTGGAACTAACAACGGACATTTCAGCAATGATTATTTCCTATTAACAGAAGGTGGAAAGTACCAAGGTATTCTTCTTCATAATATTATGGCAGAAATGGCCTATTATATTATGCAGGTGTTTGATTGGAATGACAAGTTAGGTTATCTGGATAATGGGAAGTACTCGCCTGACAGATCGCATAATAACCAGGAAAGAATAGGAAAAAAGTTCCAATGGTTGGCATGGCATAGGGTGAATGCCCGTATGATGGATGCTTGTTGTACTTCGAAAGAACAATACTACTACAGCGACGAAGCAGAGGAGAAAGATTTGATACCTAACCCCTATCCGTGGAACACTGCAGAAATATCCCGTTTTGACCCAACACTTGATGTGGAACAGAAGTACGAACCTGAAGCGGGATTGATAGGAATAGAAATACAGCCAATTAAAGGCAAGGAAGAAGAAGACTGGATAAACAAGAATGAGTACTTACCAGACTTCAGATGCATGGCTAAGCTTCAGGATGGTCCAGAGTATGTGATGCTGATGGGTTATGATACCTCCAAGGAAGATGAGAAAGAGACATTTTTGTTTAGCAATGCGGGTTTTGTGAAACAAGAAGATGCTGAGAAGTTTGCTGATTGGGCAAAGAATCAGAATTTTTATGGACGATGGATGCCAGAGCGTCGTGGTATGATAGAATTCCTATGGAATGATTATCCCTGGGCTGATGTGTATAAGTCGTCAATCGAACATGAAGTGTGGTCTCGTTCGCATGATTGTCCTTGCGATATGCAGTTGTCGTATGAAGCACAACTTCAAGAAGACTGGGAAGGAATAGGTAGAGAAAATGAGTTTCTGAGTACTGCATATATGCCCTGTGCAGAAATGATGGACCAGATGGGGCTTTATTGTTCAGAGATAAGAGGCGTGATAAAGGCTACAGACGGTAGCGTGGCGGCTTTAAATACAGGGCATGGTAATTGCATTAATGGTCTTTTCGTACGGAGAGATATATTGAATGATTATTTAAAGCGTAATGGTTACGTGATGTTTTACTATGTGCTGGGTGAAAAGGTTCTTAGAATTGGTGAAATGAACTCCATTATGAAAGACCTTTCAGCGGCATACCAGTTTCAGCCCGAACATGAGGCTCTTGTTATACAACCTATGAGAATAATAGAGAGAGTTGCGTTGAAGAAGAAAAATGATGAAGAGCGGTTGATATCACACGAAATGGCTGATACGGATTTTGGAGAATTACTTAAGGCAATATCGGAAGATAAGAATGAAGATGAGTAATGTGTGTTGCTATGTTTGTTAGATGAAATATATTGCCGTTTTTTCCTGATGAATTTATCAAGGTAGTTGATTTCTTGAATGAAAATGTGGTTTCAGGTGAATTTAATAACATATTCTTTACTTGATTATCCAATATAGAATAACTATCTTTATCATGTTGTAATAAGGTAAATCTTATTGGAAACACATAGAATCTATTTAGGTGCAAAATTGAAGAAGATTGAAAAATACAACTTACGGGATACTATATACTGTTTTTAGTTCCGATAGTTTCGTATGGATCAGAGTTATAAGAGTTTGAAAAGTATACCCTTTCGAACTCTTATAATAACATGCCGTAGATAATTTATTGTGTTAATCGTTTCTTGACATTGAGCATGGATTTTTTTAGACTGGCATTCATGACTCGGGCATAATGTTGGGTCATTCGCGTGGAAGCATGTCCAAGCATAACTGATACGTCCTGTAGGGGAACATTGTTAGCGAGCGTAATGGTAGTTCCGAATGTATGCCGAGCAGTATGAGTGGTGATATTTTTCTTAATCCCGCAGAAATCTGCTATTTCTTTGAGATAGCTGTTCATTTTCTGATTACAGGGAACTGGGAGGCAACATCCTTTTTTGATGCAGACAGGATTATTTTCATACTTCTTTAATATGGCAAGCGGAACGGGAAGTAGAGGGATATTACAGATTGAAGATGCTCTACGCCGGTGTACTAATTTGATTCTTCCTTTTCTGATCCACCAGTCCCCATTATTATCCTGCACCAGATCTTCTTTTCTAAGTGTGGACACATCGGCAAATGCCAGACCGGTGAATGAGGCAAAAATGAAAATATCCCGTACCAGAGCCAGCCGTGGTATAGTGAATTCTTTATTCATAATGGTCTGTAATTCGTCATATGTAAGGAATACAGGATCTGTTTCATCCTGTTCCATTTTATATCCGTAAAACGCATCTTTCTTCATCCATCCTTTAGCCAGTGCCATATTTGTGATCTTTTTGAAACATTTCATATAGCGGACAATGGTGTTACGGCACAAACCAGCTTCTGTTTTTAGATGCATATCAAAGGCTTTTATGAATTCCGGAGTGAGTTCATGGAAAGTAATATCTTTTTTGTCATAAAATGTGGGAATGGAATTTTCGAGTTTTTTCAGTACATTTTTGTAACGGTTGATGGTCACTGGTGCATAGTCAATATTCACAACTTTCTCCATATCCTTGATTTCTTGTCGTATTGTTCCAAGCAGGGTACGCATTTCCGTATCCTTGCCGAATACACGTTTTAGTATTAAGGAGGGAGTGGATATTGCCTGCTCCAGTATAAGTTCTTTATACTTTTCCAATGCTCGCGTGGCTAATTCGGATAAATAACTGTTGAGTTCATTGGAAACCCGGTCTTTTCCTTTACTGCATCCTCTGGCTGCATTCCACAGTTTGAGAGGAACGCTTCTTTGGATTCGTGTTTCCTCATATTGGCCGTTAATTGTGATCCGCATTAGGATAGGTGCTTCACCATTTTTTAATAATTTCGTTTTGAGAACGAAAAACAGAATCTTCATTGTTCCTTGTTTCATAACTTTTTTCTTTAAGTTGGTAAATACAATTAGTTATTCCGTCAACTTGAAAGATGAATTGGAAGTTGGGTAAAAGTTAAAATCGGTGGCTTTTTTGTGAATGTGAGCTGAGAAACCACCGTTTTTTTAGTTTTAAGATTCCCTCTGTTTCCTGTCACATTCTATTTGCTAGCAAAGAAAGAACCTTTTTAGCTTTTCTTTTTTCCATTATTTCCATTACATTCAAGCAGGTATGCAAAAGTATGTTTTTGCTCCTGAAAATTATTATCGCAAATGATTGTAAATTAGTGAAATATAATACAATCGGTGGTTTTTTGAAGGGACTCTGAAAAAGCCACCGAATAGGACATTTCCAGATACTCAAATCGGCAAGAAATTGCGTGTTGGAGTATAAAAGAAAACCCATTGAAATGACTGTATTTCAATGGGTTTCGAGAAATTAACCGAATCGTTAGTGGTGCCACCAGCAACCGAAAGTCGGTTTGTATAACACTATTTTTCAATAAGTTATATCTTTTCTACGATGTTAATCCCTTGAATAAGGTTTTCACAGCTTTGCACCGTTTAACACAAGTTTGTATCTTGGGTACGATTCCTAAGGGCAAATATAATAAATTATTTTGTTATTCAATTTATGATCTTGGAAATTCTTTCTCTTTAACTTCATTCATGTAGCGCTGAGTAGGAAATGGGATAGCATTAACAGGATTAAACCTAAGATTATGAACATTGTGTAGTTGAATGAATTCTGAATCTTGTGCATTTGTTAATTCTCCATTTGACTTATGCCTTTTTTCAGAACGAATTAGGATACAAACTTTTTTTGCTCTTGTAATGCCAACATAGTGTAAATTCAAATCCTGTTCCCAGTTTGGATATAAAGGTTCCTTAAAATTATTATTTTCCACCTTTTTTGAAGGTAATCCCCATTCATATAAATCAGCATGTATTACAGCATCAAACTCTAAACCTTTTGATTTATGAAGGGTCATTAAATTTATCTCATTAGAATCTTCAGACCTATAGCTATCAAGTTGTTTGGAATCAAAAACAACTTCCTTCAAAAGATTTATATCATTAATATTGTGTGCTTCAGGCATTAGGATAGTAGCTATATTAATGGATGTTTCTATAAATAAGTCTTTATTGCAGATTTCTCCATGATCTACAATTCCATTTAAAACAATGTTGCTTTTTTGCAAACTTCTTTTTTGTGTATTTCTTAAACTATCGAAAGAAGAGTAAGTTTCTACTATATCAATAAAACGATTTGTTGGATTAAAAATGAAACGTAATATGGATGCAAAGATAGATGCCCAAATACTAATTTGCATATCTAATTTGGTTGGTGATACTATTTTATGAGGAGTATTTAACTCTTGACTGATATATTGAGCATTTTTGGAGTTCCTAAAAAGTATAGCAATTTTATTGAATTTGTCAATATTGTATGCATTCATAATAGATGCTATTTTTTCATCAATAAAAGATGCTATATGTTTTTCATCTCCTAAACTAATGAAATAAAATACCCGCCTGTCTTTTTCCGGTATATCAGTGATTGTGCATGTAGAATCTATTAACCTATTGGAGTAATTTACAATAGATTGATGTGAACGATGATTTTGACTGAGTATAAAACTTCTAAAAGTTTTGTCTTGTCGTATTCTTTTTAGGTAATAAGATTTCTTTCCGGAAAATTCAAAAATAGACTGATTAACATCCCCAACAGCAGCCATTATTATACCCATGTTTTTTAACTTAATAAATAAATAATTTTGATCTATCCCAGTATCTTGATATTCATCTACATATAAATATTTGTATCTCGATTTTAGGTAACTTCTACAAGCTTTTGAGTTATCAAAGATATAATTAGCTAATATTCCTATACATTCTATTAATATAATATTTGCTTCTAATAAGGACAATATTATATCCATATGGTTATATTCTATTTTTTCTCTTTTTTCAACTTGCCCTAGCTGAGAACGCTCAGAATTGTTCATTGAGCGAATTATGAGATTGTCGAAAGTCTTTTTCTCTTGCATTAGGCTTCCAAATGGTATAATTATATCTTGAATACAAAACTTATCAATGGTACCAAAAAATGAACTTTTAGGGGAAATGCCATTTGCTAGGCTTCTGTTTTTTAGTTCTAAAGAAGCTTTATTTGTGTACGATATGGCGATAATTCCTTGATAATCGAGCAGTTCCTTAATGTCGTTTTTTATTTTTTCGGATAAAACAAATGTTTTTCCAGATCCAGGAGCAGCAATGACGACAAGATTTTCTCTACATTCTAATATAGCCTTTTGTTGTTCTGTAGGAGTCATTTTATCTTAATAGATTTGTTAATGAATGTTCCTTCAATTTACTTAATGATGTACTTTTTTGTCTTATGAAATTATACATGAAATTTCCTTTTGCTTCTTGCATTGCCGTGATAATTTCATATTCCTCTAAATCATTGAAAAATTCTATTAAATCATTTTTTATAGGACTATTGAACATATCATTCTCTAAATCTTTTTCTGATAGAAAGATTCCATGATTATTTAATATACTTCTTAAAGTGGAGCAAATAGTGTTTATTTCATTTGTAGGAATATTCGTTGGTAGTTCTTTAAGTTTTTCCTTGTTTTCCTCAATTATTTTTTTTTTCTGATGCATCCAATTCTCTATAATCTTCGAGAATACTTATGGCTCTCTGCATTCCTGCCATTCTATAATATTTCTTTTTGGGTATCTTGAATATATCATTATCTGTTCTAAGTTTCCAAGGTATATTCATGGCATTTAATATTTTGATAAAAGTAGAGAATCCAATCCCATTAGCCATTAGTATACTTATGTTGTTTTTTAATAAATCTACACCACAAAATTTCGATAATGCTTTATAGAAAATAACTTCAGAGATACCTTCAACGAGCCAAACCTGATCAGCATAAAATGCCTCAGCTGGGATTATGCTCATTCTGTAGCCAAAGTTTATTATGGAACCTTCAATAATTTTAGAACAACCATTTGATGCAGCTTTGGTATCTGATTGTTCTGTTTTGTATAAGCGAACAATTGAATTTGGAGAAAATTCACTGGTGATTTGTGGAGAGTGACTAGTTAAGAATATTTGCCCACATATCTTGTTACTCAAATAAGTTGCAAGCTTTTGCTGTTGATGTGGATGCAAATGAGCCTCAGGTTCTTCGATGCATACAATCGAAACTTCTTCAAGCTTGGGACGTTCAATTTCATGTTTAGTTGCCCACAATGATAAGTAAATTTGATTTAATCGTCCATCTCCACCTATATTTACGGGCGTGTCATTTGTCTTTGACGAAACGGAGGTACTGTCTATAAATTTGTCTATATTTGAAGAATTTGTATCAAAATATACATCTTGATTATTGTTGTAAATAGACATTTCTTTTAATTCACTATTGATTGAGTTTGTCGCTTTAGAAATGTAATGTAAAGTCGGTATTAAATTGTTAGCTTCTTGTAATTTAGTTTTAATCTCTTGTAAAAGTGTATTATCTTCCTCTTCTTCTTGAGTGCTCCTGCTCTCTTTGGCATTTTGAAATAAAAAATTTCTTTCTTTAGATATAAAAGCATACAAGTCTCTTCTGCAACTGATGTATTTAATATTTAAATATTTACGATAATAATGTGCTTCAATATCCGACAAAAGTTCAA
>OGET01000653.1_pt1 | contig 12849 bp, 10 predicted proteins | sample 1570771 | NCBI WGS metagenome assembly OGET01 (sample SAMEA2582032, study PRJEB24529) | metagenome | biome: Human gut stool | place: China | collected 2011 | reverse complement strand
AATACATGGAAGTCATTTGGATTTCAGGCAACTATTTATTATGCCAATGTTATTTCTATTGATAAGTCTTACTATGAAGCGGCTCAACTGGATGGGGCATCAAAGCTTCAACAGGTACGGTATATCACACTGGTATTGTTGAAACCGGTTATTATAATGATGATATTATTGGCGGTAGGAAAGATTTTTTATTCTGATTTTGGTTTATTTTATCAGGTTACGCAGAACTCAGGAGCAATATACAGTACTACAAATACAATAGATACCTATGTGTACCGCACATTGATACAGACAGGAGACGTGGGTATGTCTGCAGCAGCAGGAGTATATCAGTCAGTAGTCGGCTTTTTAATTGTTTTAATTACAAATTTGTTACTTCGGAAGATCAGCCCGGAAGATTCTCTGTTTTAGGAGGTGTGAGATGAAACGAATGAAAGTAAACAAATCAGCATTAGTAGCACATATAGTTTTAATTTGTTTCGTGCTTTTCTGTACTCTTCCTACGTTGTTGCTGGTAACGTCTTCTCTGTCGGATAATGATAGTGTGTTCCGAAATGGTTATTCCTTTTGGCCCAAAGAGTGGAGTCTGGAAGCATATCGCTATATGGCAACGCAGGGGCGGACAATATTCCGTGCATACGGGATTTCAATACTAACTACATTTATAGGTACGATTTCCGGATTGATGCTTACAGCCATGCTGGGATATACACTTTCGCGTAATGAATTACCCGGAAGAAAGATAATCAATTTTCTCGTGTTTTTTACATTGCTTTTTAACGGAGGTATGGTTCCCACCTATTTATTATATGTAAATACGTTACATGTCAAAAATACTATATTTGCATTACTTTTGCCAAATAATATTTTGGTAAATGGTTTCAATGTTCTGCTGGTGAGAACATACTTTAATAACAATACGCCTAAGGAATTGATCGAATCAGCTATGGTAGATGGCGCTAAGGAGTTCCGAATTTTCTTTAGTATTATTATGCCGATTTCGAAACCCATCCTGGCTACGGTAGGATTGTTGATTGGTATTGGTTATTGGAATGACTGGTATAATGGTCTCCTTTATCTTACGAATACAAAATTATTCAGTCTGCAAAATTATTTGAATAGAATTTTGCTGGATATTCAGTTTATGACACAAAGTATGGCAGGAAGCGCAGAGGCTGCCAATGCCTTGGGTAAAATGCCTACCATCACGGTTCGTATGGCAATTGCAGTAATCGGTATTTTACCTCTTATGATTATATTTCCGTTTTTCCAGTCCTATTTTGCAAGAGGTATGACAGTTGGAGCAGTGAAAGGCTGAGAAGTGTTTTAAAAGGAGAGCGAAGGATGAATATTGTAAATTATAAAGGAACAAATTTGCGAGTGTCAGATATAGCGTTGGGAGGTGGAGTGCTCGGGAGCCGTATTTCCGACCAGGCATCATTCGATATCCTCGATTGTTTTGTAGGAAATGGGGGTACATTTATTGATACAGCGAATGTGTATGGAAGGTGGAATCCAGGAAATCTTCCACTATCTGAATTATTGATTGGAAGATGGATGAAACAGCATAGATTGAGAAGCAAGCTGGTAGTTGCGACCAAAGGAGCCTGCCATGCACTTGAAACACCGAGCATAAAAAGGCTGGCGCCGGAAGAGATACGAGAGGATCTGGAGAGCAGTTTGAAAAGCTTACAGACTGATTATATAGATTTATACTATTTACATGCAGATGATCCGAAGCGTGAGGTTGGTGAAATTATTGAAACTTTGAACAGCTTTGTCAGAGAAGGAAAGGTGAGATATTTTGCTTGTTCGAACTGGTCGGCAGAAAGAATGTGGGCTGCAGATGCTTACGCGAAAGAGCATAATTTGAAATCCTTTGTTGGGCATGAAATTATGTTTAATTTGGCAAAACCGAATGACGAGGCAGTGGAGGCAGCTGTACAGACCCATATGACAGAGAACATATATGAATATCACCAAAAAACCGGTAAACCGGTAACTGCATATACTTCTCAGGCAGCAGGATTTTTTGTATTACATAAGGAAGAGGGATTTCTCAAGGACGATAAATTTGCTTTCCCCAGAGATATGTTTTATAATGCGGAATCCTTAAAAAGAGCGGAGAGAGTAGACGAACTATGCAAGCTCACGAATGCGACTCCATTGGAAATAACATTAGCATATCTTTATGCGCAGCCTTTTCAGGTTATTCCGATCGTAGGACCTTGCAGGGTTAAGGAACTGGAAGAGAGCCTTCGTGCATCAGAAAAGAGATTAACGCAAGAGGAAGTAGAGTTTTTGTTTTCATAATGGAGAGAGCTGACTTAAATGACATTCTATTTTTGCAATACATTTGGAAACACATCGACAGATGGGATATATCGTATTGACCTGGGGAGAAATGACAGCAGGGAAACTTTGGCTGCACCACTGAAAAATCTGGAATGGGCGTGTATTGCGCCCAACGGAATACTGTATGCGGTAGGACAGGAAGAATCAGGGGGAAGTTATATTCAGTCGTTTTATTTGAAGCAACTTACAGGAGAACTGTTTTTTTGGGAGAAAAGCTGTTTCCCTTGGAGAGGGATCAGCCATATGAGCTTTTGGGAGCAGGGAAAGGCTCTTTTGATTGCTGTGTATGGAGAACAAATGGTTGTATCAGTGGACGTAGCGGAGGGGCGCATCGGCAAAGAATCTGGAAGGGTGATTTTCAAAGGAAATGGTCCGGTAGTTAGCAGGCAGGAAGCGTCTCATCCGCATTTTGTAAAGTGGATGCAGGAGGAGTGCTGGATTGCCGATCTGGGCGCGGATGCAGTATATCATAGTAGTGAGAGCCAACTTTGGGGAAACCGGGACAACTGGAGAATAGAGCAACAGCCCCGGGGATCAGGTCCAAGATTTCTGGAGATACATCCATTAGGAAAAATCGTATACCTCGTTACAGAATTATCGAATGAATTGATCGTGTTGGAGAAAAATTCAGACGGAGGTTTGAAAGAAAAGCAGCGTGTCAGTTTGCTCCCTGCCGGAGCACGAAAAAGTCTTTCTTCAATTTTGTGTCCAGATTGGACAAAAGGAAGATTGTTCGTAGGAGTACGGGGAGCTAATCTGATCCGGGAATTGGTCGTTGAGCAAAACGGAATGATCCGGGAAGGGAGAATTTTGCAAACACTGGGATGGCCCAGGAGCTTTCTGTATCTGAAACAGCTAGATTGTTTGCTGATTGCTGATGAAGAATTTGCGGAATCAACCGGAAGACTGGAGCTTTTTGATCTATGTGAGGGAAAACGTTTATGGGAAAAAAGAATGCCAAGAGCTTATCAAATTTACAACGGAGAGTACAATGACGAAACTGAAAGGTAAAGATATGGAGAAATGGATGAAGTGTTACGTAGGAACGAACTCCTTGAGAGGATCGAAAGGTATTTACACATTGGAGATAAATACTCAAAATGGGGAAATGAGGGAAGCTTCAACAGTAGAGGCTGACGATTCTGCATATTTATATGTTTCGGAAAAGAGAAAATGTCTGTATGCGGTTATGGAATCACTGGAATATAAAGGTGTACCGGGTGGAGGTGTTGCTGCTTATCGCATAGAGGATAATAAACTTTCATTTTTAAATAGCAGATATGCTTATGGTGGCTGGCCATGTCATGTTATAGCGGATGAGGAAAAAGATAGTCTTTTAGTATCTGTTTTTCGTAATGGATTGTTGGTGGTGTACGGCATTAATCAGGATGGAAGCATTGGGGAGGAAAGACGAGAAGAGCATCACCAGGAACCAAATGGAAGGATGTCTCATATTCATGCATCCATGCCTACACCGGATGGAAAATATATTGCGGTTGCGGATTGTGGTCTTGATTATATATATCTTTATGATGCAAAAACGTATCAAAAAGTTTTCGAGTGGAAAGCACCGGAAGACAGTGGACCCAGACAACTCCGTTTCAGTCCGGATGGAAAATATCTATATATGGTATCTGAATTGAGCTGTCAAATTTTTGTGTTTGAGTATCAGCCGGATTGCAAAGATATGTTACGGAATGTCCAGGTAATATCGACGAGACGTGAGGATGGTTATGACCGGGAGAACTATACTTCGGCACTACAGATGCATCCATCCGGTAGATATCTTTTGGCTGGGAACAGAGGGCACAATTCAATTGTTGTCTATGAGGTAGATAAGGAAACCGGTTTGTTGATGTTGAAAGGACATACAATGTTGGCAGGTGATTTCTGCCGGGAGTTTTGTTTTGTACCAGATGGCTCTATGCTGATAGTGGGTATTCAGCATACAGATGTGGTACAGACCTTTTTCTTTGATGAAAATAAAGGGATTTTAAAGTGGAGCGGACAGGAAATTGTAATTCCCTCTCCTTCCTGTGTTATAATGGGCGACTCTGCAAAGTAATGTTGGCAGCGGTTAGAGATGCATTTGTAAGAACGTATAATTTGCGAGCTTATATATTTACTATATGAAGGTGTTGTATGCTTTTACTCCAAAAAATGATAATGTTTTTCTTGATTATGCTCATCGGATATATCTGTCGGAAAATCGGTGTGTTTAAAGATACTACAGGCAAAACAATTTCAAGTATAGTAATCAATATTGGAAATCCTGCGCTGATTATTGCCTCTGGTATGAATCCTGAGAGACTGGAGAATAAAGGAAAATTGTTGTTTACTCTAGGTGTTGCGCTGATCTATTTTGCAATTATGTTTGCTGTCGCGGAACTATTGCCCAGATTGCTTCATGCAGACAGAGAGGACTACGGCGCTTATCAGGTCATGATGCTTTTTTCCAATATTGGATTTATGGGTTATCCCTTGCTGGATGTCATGTATGGCAGCAATGCAATAATTCACGCTGTAATCTTCAACTTGTTATATAATGTCTTGATCTATACTTATGGCATCCACAAAATGCAGATTGGTGGTTGTCAGAAAAATATAAATTGGAAACAACTCGTGAATATAGGCGTAGGCTCTTGCATTATTGCGATAGTTCTGTATATCACCAATCTTCCGGTCCCATTGATCCTTGAAGATACAGCAACTTTCACTGGTGCCATCACAGGTCCGTTAAGCATGTTGGTCATTGGTGACTCTTTGGCGCAGACCCGGTTAAGAGATTTGTTTACAGATGTGCGCCTACTCGTTTTCTCTGTAGTAAAACTGGTACTATTGCCGGCATTGCTTCTGTGGGGACTGTGCTTTTTTATCAAGGATCCGATATTCCGAGGCGTTTGTCTGGTAATGATGGCAACACCGGTAGGCAGCATGACAGTAATGTTGGCACAGCAGTACAATGGCGATTATCGGTTGACATCCAGGGGCGTGGCTTTGACCACATTGCTTTCCGTGATCACAATGCCGTTTTTGTTCTGGGCGCTGAAGCTATAGCTACCAATTTTCTGAGTGTAGTTCTATTCTGAATGTAAATATTCGTTTTTGCGTTATCAAGATGTCGGGAGCAAAAGCTCCCGATTTTACTGTGTTGTCTATATAAACTTTTTTGTAGAAATTATCGCCATTGGAACCTAAAACAATGTCTGCTGCACGTATCTCTCGGGGAATTCATGCAGGTAAGTAAAGCATTCCTTCGGGGAACACAGCATGCCATTCGCTGTGCAGGTATTTTGAATCAGTGTCATAAGCTCTTTTGCGTGAGGACTGGGAATATCATAGGCATTTCCGTAAGTATGGACATATTTTTGCCGAATGCCGGGAAAATCACGATCCAGAGCCTGATAGAAAAATTCCCGATCTCCTTCCCGCAACGTGACTCCTACATCGAACAGCAGGATTCCCTTCACATCCGCCTGCAGGCAATAGTCAAGAAGCCCCTCGATATTTTCCCGGGTATCATTAATAAAAGGAAGAATGGGAGTCATCCACACAAGGGTGGGAATTCCCAATTCCTTACATTTCATCAGCACCTCAAAACGTTCTCTCGTGGTAGAGACATTAGGCTCTATTTTCCGGCACAAATCCTCATCATAAGTAGTAAACGTCATCTGAACCACTGCCTTGGCTTTCTGATTAATAGATTGCAGAAGATCCAGATCCCGAAGCACCAGGCTGGCTTTTGTGAGCACGGTCACACCATATTCATATTGATCGATCAGCTCCAGACATTTTCTGGTCAATCGCAGCTCTTTTTCAGCCGGAAGATAAGGATCGCACATAGCACCGGTACCAATCATACACCTGTGACGCTTGGAGCGCAGCGCTTGTTCCAACAGCTCCGGTGCATTTCCTTTCACTTCGATATCTTCAAAAGCATGTGTAAAGCCGTAGCACTTACTGCGACTGTCGCAATAGATGCAGCCGTGAGAGCATCCGCGGTAAATATTCATTCCGTTATTCTGAGACAGAATCCCCTTTGCCTGTACAAAATGCATGGCAGATAGCTCCTTTCTGAAAGCACTGTATATAGTTTCATGGTAGCATATCGTGTGAATGAACACAATGAAATGCAGGAAAATAAATTTAGGCAAATAAAAGCTAATTTTACTAGCTAAATAAAATTAAAAATGATACAATACAGGAAATGAAACACAAATGGGATACTTGGAAGGGAAGGTATTGTATGGAGGCATTTCGCGCTGTGAATTTTGCGGTTTTTCCGCACAGAGGAGTATTGGGTTCGGAAGAATCCAGAAAAAGTATGGAGGAAATGGTACGAAGGATCCATACGAATTGGGTGATATTCACACCATCGGGGATGCAGGAAACACCTTACAGTGAGGAAATCCGTTATGATGGGGAGAAAAGCTGTACGGATGAGGAACTGTATGATATGATTCGATATGCACAGAGCCTGGGACTGAAAGTTGCTTTGAAACCGACGGTGAATTGTGACAATGGTGTCTGGCGGGCACGAATCAGCTTTTTTGACCATGATGTACCTTGCGAACCCAAATGGGGCAACTGGTTCGAGAGTCACATTGCCTTTCAGAAACATTATGCACAGATTGCGCAGCGGACAGGCTGTGAATTGTTCCTGGCGGGGTGTGAAATGACCATGACGGAGCACCGGGAGACAGAGTGGAGAAAACTTATCGCAGAAGTACGGACGGTATATGACGGACCTGTCGGTTATAATTGCGACAAATATGGAGAAGATCATATTACATGGTGGGATGCCGTGGATGTGATTGCGTCCAGCGGATATTATCCCATAGACGACTGGGACAACCAGTTAGACCGGATCGAAAAGGTTGTGAAAAAATTTCAGAAGCCCTTTTTGTTTTCGGAAGCGGGTTGCATGAATATTCATGGTTCTGCGCAGGTTCCGAATAACTGGGAACTGCAGGGTGAAGAGGATGATGCGGAACAGGCGGACTGGTACCGGGCAATGTTTACAGCCTGCAGAAAACGTGACTGGGTGAAAGGCTTCGGCATCTGGGATTGGCCGGGAAATTTGGAAGGATTGAGCCCTTATGCGGTATGTGGACGTCCTGCGGAGAATGTGATCGCAGAAGAGTACGGCAGGAGAGAGTAAAGCAGGCAATCGAAAGATCATAACAGAAAATGTCGAAGCAACAGAAAACAGAGTAGAAGGTATGGGAAAATGGAACAGCAGAAAAAGATTATAAGTATAGCGGATTTGCCGCAAGTGCGGGTATTGGGCCGGACCACGGGAAAAGATGTGATCAATTTATTCTGGACCGGCAGCGGTATAGAATTTCTATATACTGGCAGTGAATTGTGGCTGGAAGTAAATGCTGATTACGACACGATGGAGCCATGGCTGGCGGTAGAACTGAATGGTGCCCAGATCAGCCGTTTTCCGGTTAATAAAGGGAAAAATGAAGTATGCCTGTTTCGAGGAATGACAGTAGGAAAGCCGAAGCATGTACGGATTCTGAAGGAAGTACAGGCTATGCACCAGGACCCGCTGCACATGATACAGATTTTGGGATTGCAATATGGAGATGGGAAATTTTTGGTTCTGCCGGATCCTGAATATCGCCTGGAATTTGTAGGAGACAGTATTACCAGTGGAGAGGGAACTATGGGGCCGGTAGGTGAGGAAGACTGGATCAGTGCGTTCTTCTCTGCGGAAAATACGTATCCCCGTATGGTATCGGATGCGCTTTCTGCGGAATATCGTGTGGTGTCCCAGAGTGGCTGGGGAATCGTCACCGGCTGGGATGGCATTGTAGAGAATAAGATTCCTCCCTATTATAAACAGGTCTGCGGATTGCTTACCGGGGAGCGAAATGCTTCGCTGGGAGCACTGGAAGACTATGATTTCAAGGCATGGCAGCCGGATGCCGTGATCATTAATCTGGGAACCAACGATGCCACAGCAATCCAGTCCGCAGCGGAACTGGTAAGAGAATGGGCAGGAACCCGTGACATAAAAGAAGTCAAAAAGATCCTGACTACAGCAATCCGAGATTTCCTGAAAGCTGTGCGTGACTGCAATCCTGAGGCACAGATCATCTGGGGCTATGGTATGCTGGGAGACAATTTCCTGCCCGTCATCCGTGAAGCGGTGGAAACCTACGCGGAACAGACTGGTGATACCAGAATCCACTTTTTACAACTTCCCAACACCACACCGGACACCGTAGGCAGCCGCCTGCATCCCGGAGTGAAAGCTCATCGCAAAGCAGCACAGGTGATAGAAAAGTATTTGCTGGAACTTTTTAAACAATAAATTTATAAAATCTTAAGGAATATGTGCCGAAAAATGTGACAACTCCGGATTAAACTGGGACTCAAAGAAAGCAATTAACTCTGGGGGGCAGCAATATGACACAGGAGAATCGTTCGAGCAGACAACCGGATCTGGAAATGATACAGGTGCGAAGAAATCCGTATCTGGTGGATTACCGGACTGGAAAAAATATAGTCAGACACGTAGGAAGACGTGTAGGACAACCGCAAGACAGACAGACCGGAAGATACGCCGATCAATCACGAAGCAATCATACCGGAGGACGCACAGAACGGTCACAACATAGCATATCGGCAATGCCGCAGGAAGGCGGAAGGAAGAAATCACATCCGCAGTATTCGACGACAGCACAGCAGAAAAACAAGGCCTGGCGGCAGGAGCAGGGTCATCCGGGCAATGCATATGAGCAAAATGTTTACAAAGACAATACTTACAGCACCCGCGTCAGACAACGCCGGGTCAGAGCCGGGAGGCAGCGCCGCCGCAGACAGGCAAGAATCCGCAGATATATTAAGATTTCCCTGCTGTGTGCCAGCATTCTTGCAGGAATCTTTATGTTGAAAAATTTGTTGGAAGTACCTGCCAGCACTGCGGAGGCCAGTACTCCTGTGGAAGTTGCGGCAGAAGCTGTGCAGCGGATCGAAAAACAGATCGGGGAGACCACGGGAACCCGGATCCAGGGACTTCCGGCGGATGTATATGCAGCACATCCCAACTGGACAGAAGATTTTCTCACCGTGAATGAATATTCCAGACCGGGAGATCCCCTGACGGAAGTGAAAAATATTTTTGTACATTACACGGCGAATCCTGGGACCAGCGCGGCCCAGAACCGCAGCTATTTCGAACAGCTGAAAGACAATCATGAACGCAGTGCCAGTGCCCATTTTATCATTGGCTATGATGGCGAGATCCTTCAGTGCGTTCCTTTGGACGAGATCGCCTATGCAGTACAGACCCGCAATGAGGATTCTATTTCTATCGAATGCTGCTACAAGGCGGACAACGGCCAGTTTACTCAGGAGACCTATGATTCTCTGATCAAATTATTGAAATGGCTGACTGATGCCTATGACCTGCAACCCGATGACATCTTGCGCCACTATGATTGTGGCGGAAAGAAATGTCCCATTTACTATACGGAGCATGAAGATGCCTGGAACAAACTGAAAGAAGACGTGAAAAACCTATAGAGAATTGCGAACGGAGGAACTTTTTTCCAAAAGGAAAAGGTTCCTTTTCGTTAGTCTTGTTTTACGAAAACAAGTTTGCTAGAATAGAACGGTAATAAGCAACAGACAAGGCCTTGCGGGGCAGAAATGAGGAGTAACATGAATTTATTATCACCTTCAATTCTTTCGGCGGATTTATGGAAACTGGGAGAGGATATCAAAGCTGTGGAAGGAGCAGGAGTCCCCTGGCTGCATGTAGACGTGATGGACGGATTGTTTGTACCGTCGATTTCCTACGGTATGCCGGTATTAAAAGCTGTCAGATCCCACACGGATATGTTTCTCGATGTGCATCTGATGATCGAGAAGCCGGAACGTTATGTGGAAGAGTTCGCTGCCTGTGGTGCGAACCTGGTGAATTTTCACCTGGAAGCCACAGAAGATGTGGAGGGATGCATTGAAAAAATACATGCCACAGGCAAAAAGGCCGGCATCACCATTAAGCCCGCCACTCCGGCAGAGGCAGTGGAACCTTATCTGGAACTGGTGGATCTGGTGCTGGTAATGACTGTGGAGCCCGGATTCGGCGGACAGAAGCTGATCCCGGAGTGCCTGGATAAGGTACAGGTGATCCGGAAAATGATCAACGATAAGGGGCTGTCTACCGATCTGGAAGTAGACGGTGGTATCAATCTGGACAATGTAGCATTTGCCATGGAAAAAGGAGCCAATGTCATTGTAGCCGGTTCCGCTGTATTTAAGGATGACATTGCAGCCAATGCAAAGGCATTTCTGAATAGATTACAATAGTTCAAAAGAATGTCTGACGGTGAAATTACGGAGCGGCCGATAACCAAGCCGGAAGACGGACAAGGAGGAACGAAGGATGGAATTACAGATATTGCATGCGATTCAGGGGATCCATCAGGAATGGCTGACAGAGATCCTGCGTTTTTTTACTACGATCGGAGAAAGCGGTCTGGTATGGATCGTCATTGCGATTGTGCTGACATGCATTCCGAAGACCCGGAAATGCGGTCTGACCATGATAATCGCCATGGCAATCACCTATCTTGTGGGAAATTTGTTCCTGAAAAATGTGATCGCGAGACCCCGTCCCTGTGCTGTGGACACCGGTGTGACGCTGAAAATTCCGTTCCCTTCGGAATATTCCTTCCCTTCGGGACACACTTCCAACGGTTTTGCCGGAGCGGTGACCATTTTCAGTTATTATCGTAAGGCGGGTATTTTAAGTCTGCTTATGGCAGCAGTCATTGCCTTTTCCAGACTTTATTTCTTTGTCCACTATCCCACGGATATTCTGGGCGGCATGGTACTGGGAACATTGGATGCAGTACTGGCAGTTTACATAGTAAAACGTCTGGAAGACCGGGCAGATGCGAAGACCGTATCAGACAACGATAAGACGGGACACAGGTAGGAAAAGCAGCACTATAGAAGCAGGGATCTGACAGGAAACGATATGGATAGAAAGGGCAGAAATTTCGATGAACAGCAAAACGTTATGGAATGATAACTGGTATTTTGCAAAAACAGCATTGGGTGTGAATTGGGAAGACAGAACTCTCTGGGAGCGGGAGATGCAGTCGGCAGACTTGCCTCACGACTGGCTGATCTATGATACGAAGAACCTCTATGAAGACAGTATCGGCTGGTATCGGAAGAAATTCGTGTATTCCGCATCCGGAGTAAAGCGTGCAGGCGAAGCGGCGCAGGAGAACTTGCGGGAGCAGTCAAAGTCTGTGGCAGGTAATGCCTGCACGACATGTGACGAACGTGTCATTTTGCGCTTCGAGGGTGTTTACATGGATTCTTCCATCTATATAAACGGCGTGTGCCTCGGTGACTGGAAATACGGCTACTCCACCTTTGACTGGGACATTACGGATCATCTGCGTGAAGGTGAAAATGAAGTTGTTCTCCGGGTAACCTTTCAGGCACCCAACAGCAGATGGTACAGCGGTGCCGGAATCTATCGTAATGTCTGGATGATCCGTCTGCCTGAGACACATATTCCGCTGGACGGTATCTATACCTCCTCCGTGGAGACGGAAAACGGCTACGATCTGACCATCGATACGGAACTGGAATGGGGAGCAATCACTGAGAATTATGAACTGGAATATTGCTTGCATTATGCCGGGGACAGTAAAAACTCTGCAGAAACGGAAAACAGGGAGATTTTCCGGGTAAAACAGCCCCTCGCCGGTGGACAGGAGAAGACATCTGTGGCGATTCCTGTGGATAATCCCCGGAAATGGGACATCACAGATCCTTATCTGTATGATCTTACAGTTCGTCTATGCAAACTTCCAATGAACGACGGGGAGAACGGAGCAGGTGAAGCCTTACAGAAGACGGAAATCACACAGGAAGAACATCTTCGCATCGGTTTCCGCACCATGCAATTTGATCCTGCCAGGGGCTTTTTATTAAACGGCAGAAAAGTGCGCCTGAACGGTGCCTGCGATCACCATGACCTCGGAGCACTGGGAGCGGCTTTTCACAAAGAAGCCATGCGCCGGAAATTTGAACTCATGCGTTCCATGGGTGTCAATGCTGTGCGGACTTCCCACAATATGCCCGCTGTGGAACTGATGGAACTGGCGGATGAGATGGGATTTCTGATCGTATCCGAAGCGTTCGATATGTGGGAGATGGCAAAGAATCCTTATGATTATGCCAGATTTTTCAAGGAGTGGATGGAGAAGGATGTACGCAGCTGGATCCGCAGAGACCGCAATCATCCTTCCGTTATCATGTGGAGCATTGGCAACGAGATTCCGGATACCCATGCGGATGCCCATGGACAGGAGATCACCCGTAGCCTCCTTGCAGCAGTCAGAAAGTGGGATTACCGGAAGGTGGCACCGGTGACGATCGGTTCCAATTACATGCCCTGGGAAAATGCCCAGAAATGTGCGGATATCGTGAAAGTGGCGGGCTATAACTACG
>OGET01000651.1_pt1 | contig 12888 bp, 8 predicted proteins | sample 1570771 | NCBI WGS metagenome assembly OGET01 (sample SAMEA2582032, study PRJEB24529) | metagenome | biome: Human gut stool | place: China | collected 2011 | reverse complement strand
GAGCTATTTTTATGCATATTGACGCACTTATACATACCTTTAGGCTTCTTGATATTGCTGATATCTTAATCGTTGCCGTAGGTATTTATTACTTATATAAATTGCTTAAAGATACACGGGCCGTTGCTCTTTTAAAGGGGCTCGTTATGCTAGCAATTCTAAATTTATTGAGTCATTTGCTGAATCTATATGTTATCAATTGGATTTTGCAACAAAGTATGACCGTTCTTCTTTTCGCATTACCTGTAGTATTCCAACCGGAATTGCGTCGTGCGTTAGAACAATTAGGCCGTGGTCGAATTTTCAGTAAGGCACAGAATGTCAACGAAGAGGAAATGGATATGGCTATCAATGAAGTGATGGCGGCGGCTCGCGTTATGTCTCGTGAGCATACTGGGGCACTTATCGTTTTTGAACGTGAAGTGGGCCTCAATGACTTCGTTGATACAGGTATTTTAATTGATGCTGTGTTGAGCCGTGAACTAATTAAAAATATTTTCGTTCCTAGTACACCACTTCATGATGGGGCACTAATCATCCGAGATGGCCGTATTCGTGCAGCGGGGTGTTTGTTGCCACTAACTGAGGACCGTACATTGAGTACTGAACTTGGTACGCGTCACCGTGCAGCCATCGGTTTGTCTGAACAAACTGATGCTGTCGTTGTTGTAGTCAGTGAGGAAACGGGGACAATTTCCTACGCCTATGGCGGTCATATTTATCGCCATTTACCGGAAGATCAAATTAAAGAAGCGTTGCGTACATTTATGGAACGCCCTCGTCAAACCATTACTGGTATGTGGAAATGGGGGGCAAAAAAATGATGATACATTTGAAACGCAATTGGCCAGCTAAGTTGTTATCATTGCTAGCGGCTATCGTCATGTGGTTCTTTATCATGCGAGATCAGAACCCTGTGATGGAGGTAACCTATACTGTACCTGTTCAAGTTCAAAATCTTGACTCTCATTATATTATAGAAGATGCACCTGATGTAGCACGCATTGTCCTTTCGGGCCCTCGAGATATGATTATGTCTATAAAGGTAGATAATCTTCGTGCATATATTGATGCATCTGGTGTAAAACCGGGTCAAAATAATGTAACCATTGGATTTACCCCTCCAGCGGGGATGAGCCTTGTTGAGGTTAAGCCTGATACTATAACAATTAATGTAGACGAATATGCGGAACGAAAAATACCGGTTGAAATTCTTCCAATTGGTAAGTTCTCCGACGATGTTGCTCTCAAGTCAGTAACTATTGTACCGAAAGAGGTAACTGTATCTGGACGTAAACAGCTTGTTAACGCCGTAAATAAGGTTGTTATGAAGGTCAATATCGCTGGTCAAACCAAGAACTTTAGTTCTGTTAGTACGTTAGAAGCCTGGGATATATCTGGTAATGTATTAGATGTACACATCAATCCGAGCCAAGGTCAAGCGCAATATGAACTAAACTTATTGCGTAAAGATAAAGCCGTTCCTATTACAGTACCAACGGCGGGAACGATAGCTGATGGGTATGAGGTTAAGTCTATATCCGTTACACCGACCCAATTGACTGTGACTGGTCGAGAAGAAATGATTGACTCTGTTTCAGAAATTCAAACAGAACCAATTGATCTCACTGGTGCAACTAAGGGAATTCAAGGTAATTACAACTTAGTATTGCCAAGCGGCGTTAATATTAATGTTACAACAGTACATGTTAAGGTAGATATACAAAAGAAAACTACCTAGTTCATGAAATTAAAGATGTAATGGTGATTTCCAAAATTGTTATCACTATAAACCTAAATTAAAAATAAGACCCTAATAGAGGATACGATAAAACTCTATTAGGGTCTATTTTAATGCTTTATTGGGATACTCTGTTTATTATGTATTAGCTTTTACAGTAATATTGTATAATAATATTGTATGACCAATTTCTAGTAGGTTAAATTTGAAGGATTTAGGTCAAATAAGAAAGAAAATTGCTAACCTAAAAGGATAGCTTAAATAAGGAAAGATATGATTAGAATAATAAATCTCCGCGTGGCTGTTACGGTCAAGTCGGATATAAAGGATATTGTAGAAAAGAAATATCCCCAATTGCGAGGCGCTATTGAAACGATTCACGTTGTACGACGCGCTGTAGATGCTCGTAAAAAACCGAATATTGTATTTGTGTATACCTTGTTTGTTGAGGTTCATAAGGAAGCTCAAATCATGAAAAAACTAGGTAAACAAAAGGATGTATCTGTATTTACTCCAGAGGATCCAGAACCTATTGTTTATGGTAATGTGCCTTTAGCACATCGCCCTGTAGTGATGGGCTTTGGTCCGGCTGGGATGCTAGCTGCCTTTTATTTAGCTCGTGAAGGGTACCGTCCAATCGTTCTTGAACGAGGTCAAGACGTTGATACTCGTAGCCAAGATGTAGAAACGTTTTGGAAGGAGGGCGTATTCAAGCCTGAATCCAATGTACAATTTGGCGAGGGTGGTGCAGGTACCTTCTCTGATGGTAAACTGACAACCCGCGTTACACATCCAAGATTGCATGAAATATCCAAATATTTTGTAGAGTTCGGTGCTCCAGAAGAAATCTTGTATAAACATAAACCTCACGTAGGTACAGATAAGTTGCGTACCATGGTAAAAGCTATGCGTGAACGCATCATCGAATGGGGTGGTGAAGTTCGCTTTGGTGCTAAGATTACCGATTTATTTATTGAAAATGACCGCATCGTAGGTGTTGAAGTTAATGGTAGCGAGCACATTGATACCACAGTTGTCTTATCTGGTGTAGGACATAGTGCACGTGATACGTATGAAATGTTACATAAACGTAATGTAGAAATGACAGCAAAACCATTTGCTATCGGTGTTCGTATCGAACATGATCAAGCTGTAATCGATGAGTCCCAATATGGTGTAGAACCGTCTAGCTTGGGCCTTGGTGCCGCAGAATATTCTCTTGTATACCACGATAAAGAAACAGGCCGTACAGCGTATAGCTTCTGTATGTGCCCAGGTGGTCAAGTTGTAGCATCAGCGTCCGAAAATGGGGGCGTTGTTGTTAATGGCATGAGTTTATATGCTCGTGATAGCGGTGTTGCGAATAGTGCTATCGTAGTTAATGTAGGGCCTGATGACTTTGGTAATCATCCTCTGGATGGTGTAGCATTCCAACGTGAATGGGAGCGTAAAGCTTATGAATTAGGTGGCTCTAACTTCCATGCACCAGCTCAGACCGTAGGCCAGTTTTTGGGACTTTCACAAGCAACAGGTGTACAAGATAGCACATATAGCTATGAACCAGGTGTAGTAAATTGCGATTTACATGATTGCTTGCCACCATTCGTAACGTCCGTGCTAGAACGGGCATTGCCGTATTGGGGCCGTCGCATTCGTGGATTCGATGAGCCTTCGGTATGTATGACTGGTGTTGAAACACGCACCTCTGCGCCGCTTCGTATGGGGCGTAATGAAGAACGTATTTCTCCAACTGTAGGTGGATTTTATCCTATGGGGGAAGGTGCAGGCTATGCTGGAGGTATTATGAGTGCAGCCCTTGATGGGGCAGAAACTGCCATTGTATGCATGGCAAAATATGCAAAACCTAACTAGTTAGTAGTAGAATATATTGTAAAGTAAACTACAGTATAGGTTCATATTAGTACTGTAAAATAGTATATCTGTATAGTATCTATATGTGTGGTGTATATATTGTGATATAATACACAACAGTGAATATATGAGGACTTGTGATTTTCACAATCCCTAGAGGAGGATAATTATGGCTCGTTTATTTGGTACAGATGGTGTACGTGGTGTTGTTAATGAATTTTTAACACCTGAATTAGCCTATCATTTAGGCCGTGCAGCGGCTACATATTTTGGTAAAGAAAAAGACCATCCTACATTCTTGATTGGTCGTGATACGCGTATTTCTGGCTCCATGCTTGAAAGTGCGTTAGCAGCAGGCATTTGCTCTGTTGGTGGCAATGTTGTCATTGCCGGTGTTATCCCAACTCCAGCAGTAGCTTACCTTGTACGTCAACAAGGCTTTGATGCAGGTGCTGTTATTTCTGCATCTCACAATCCATATCCAGATAATGGTATTAAATTCTTTGATGGCGATGGCTATAAATTACCAGATGAAGTAGAAGATCAATTAGAACAATATGTTCGTCAAAGTGCAGATAATGAATTGCCACGTCCTACAGGTGATGGCATTGGTACCATTGAGTACAATAGCAATTTAGCTCATTTCTACGCTCACTTTGTTCGCCACACAATTGATACATCCCTTGAAGGTTTGACTATCGTATATGATGGTGCAAACGGTGCTGCATCTAGCGTAGGTCCTGAAATTTTATCTGGTCTTGGCGCTAAAGTAATCAATATCAATGTAAATCCAGATGGCTTGAATATCAATGATCACTGTGGTTCTACACATATCGAAGGCTTACAAGTGGCTGTACAACAACATAATGCAGACCTCGGTATTGCTAACGATGGTGATGCGGACCGTTGCTTATTGGTAGACGAAAAAGGTCAAGTTCTTGATGGTGACCAAATCATGCTATTGTGTGCTCTTAAATTGAAAGAAGAAGGCAAACTCAAAGATGATACTGTAGTTGGTACTGTTATGAGTAATATTGGGTTCCATAAAGCGGCAGAAGAACTAGGAATGAAAACAGTTTCTACTGCTGTTGGTGACCGTTATGTATTGGAATACATGCGTGAACATGACCTCTCCGTTGGTGGTGAGCAATCTGGTCACGTAATCTTCTTAGATCACAATACAACTGGTGATGGCATGTTAACAGCTGTTCAAGTGGCGGCTCTTATGAAAGAAAAAAATCAACCACTTTCTGAGTTGGCTGGCATTATGACTAAGTATCCTCAAGTTCTTATCAACGTTCGTGTTGCTACAAAAACAGGTTGGGAAGACAATGATATTATTAAAGCTGCCATCGTAACAGCAGAAGGTGAACTTGGTGATGAAGGCCGCGTTCTAGTTCGTGCATCTGGTACAGAACCACTCATTCGCGTAATGGCAGAAGGTCCTAACCAAGAAGAACTACAAGCATTATGTCAAGAAATCGCTGATGTTATTGGTAGAGAACAAGGACTTGCCGCTAATTAATATCTGCTCCGTTTGAATCCATTCTACAAATTTATATAGGCGTATGCCCACCAATATATGTCCCTTTGCTCCGTCCTACGTAAAGTCGCTGCAGGAACATATATTGGTGGGCATTTTCTTTATATGTGTTTTAGATGATTGCCGAATGGATTCGTCACTAGTAAGCCGATATTTATACGCTATATTCAGTTATAAGTGATATTAAATTAAGGAGTATTCATATTGGTTTAAACAAATATAACATAATTCTTATTATTGTTTAATTGACGGGGGTTAAAGACAGATTTATAATTGACTCATCTAATTATCATGAAAATAATATGAATTTCGAGTGGGCAAGATATTAATATTGATAAAGAGAGTGATATCTGTTATTGGTATATGTTACTCGAGTCTATCATACATATATAGGGGGCAGCATATGGATAAATCACTACTGATTCGAGATGATGATTTAAAAATAGAATTCACAAGAATAGATTTATTTGATATTTTACCTGAGGATGTTGAACGCAGAGATAGAATAATAACCTCCTTAAATAAATTAGAGATACAACAAGAAGTGTTGTTACATAAGCTTGATGAGTATAAATCTGAAATTGAAAGATTGAGTAATAATAGTGATAATGTTGATTATATTATTGCAGTTAGTAGTGGTGTTATAGCGGCCATAATTGATAGTTTGTGGGTAGGAGAGTTTTCGTATGAGAGAGGTAAAGCTTGGAGTAATAGGAAAGTCAACGATACTGTTATGAAGATTGCAAAGAGTCAAGGATATAAAGGGGATCGGCTAAATGGTGCTATCAAGTATTTAGAGGATAATTTTAAAATTCCAAGTGATAATAGTTGGAAAGGAAAAGGAGTAGGCATAACTCCCAAAAGTCATCATTTAGATGATTTAGCACATCATCCCACAATAGTTGGCTTATTTTTCTCTATTCTTACACAATTTACAAAAAAAGCATATTATAGTAATTCTGAGGGAGAATTTATACCTATCACAATAACTGATGATGGAGAACTTATAGGCCACGATATCGTTCATAAATTTTATGCTGGAACGATAAATTGGTTTTTCCATCTCATTAGTGATATGTCTGGTAGTAATAAGACTAGTGGGGCTGGAATGGGTATACCTGGACCAATAGTTTCTATGTTAAAAGAAATTTCAGGATTACCTTTAATAAAAAATACCAACTTATCAGAATTACTACATAAAATATACACAAAAGATAGATTTGATTTAAGAGGAGAATTAGCAGTTTTACATGAACTTGGTCGACAAGCAGTACCAGTAATAATTAATGAAGTAATAGTTAGAGGTTCATATTTTATACGTCGACTATACAATGAGTTAAAACAGCATGACTCTATACGTGAATTGAATTGGAAAAAAATAATTCCCTATAACAATAGGACAATTAATAGAATGTTAACCATTGCGACAGGAACATTTACCGCAGTTGATTTGTTAGATGCGGGAGTTAGAAGTGCCATCAAGACTGGTGGGACGATAAATCCTGCGTTTTGGGAAAGTTTTATATTACGAGTGAATTTTATTGGTATAGGTCGCTTTGCGATAGCTTGTTATTCGGATGTTAAAATGGGGTTAGAATTAGAATTAACAAAAACTAGTTTTTTAGAGAAACAGATGGAGTATTTATATAACCTAAATGCAATTGTACTCTATAAACAAGCAGATATGTTTATAGAGGCAAAATCTGTTGAGAAAGCAATTAGTGAGTTGGAAAAAAAAGCAGTTGAAATTGAAGAATATTATAGAAATCAGTGGGAATTAATAAATACTTCGATGAATAATATTTCTGGATATTCACAACTGATAGATCATAGTAATCCGGGTTTAACAGCACAATTATTAGAGATTTTAGAATAAGGATAATCAATGAAAATGAGCGAAGTAGAAACAATTGATATTACAGCTGAAGTTCATGAGGTTGAACCTGGTACAGATCAAATGGTAAACATTGATACTCCAGAATATACTGAAGAATCGCTATCGGATTTAATTACTACAAGGATAGATGCATTAAATGATTTAGAAAAACATATTATTGAGGCAGAAGAAGCTGCTGAGACCGCTGTCAAAGAAGCAAATAATGTAAAGAACGGAATAAAGAGTGGTCTTATTTGGAAAAGTCTAGACAAAGATAAAGCCATAAGAAAATTACAAAATGCTGCAATTATTACTGCTAAGGCTTTGGAAGAGTCTAGTGATGCACATAAAAAAACATTCGAATATCAAAAACGATTAACTAATATTTCATATAGTTTATTTCGTTTAGGGATATCTAATATTGCTACTAATAGAAGTTTGGTTAGAGAAATTGAGTTAAGGTTAAAAGGTGCATCTGAAAAGGAAATTTCTAATTTAGCCAGAAATGAGTTAGTCCGTGTTGTAACCCAATTAAAAGAACAAGAAGACTTACAAAAAAAGTTGGCTAGATTAAAAGAAGAGATTAAGACCTTAAAGAAAAGTCAAAATGATATAAATGATAGTTTGACTGTAATAGATGCTGATAAAGATATACTAGATCAAAAGACTGAGGGGTTAATTAAGCAACTTTTAGATTATAGGGCGCTATTAGAAGATAATATTGAACGTACAGAGAAAATACTCTGTCAGGTCGATTTAAATGAAACTAATTTTAAAAATATATTAGCTGAGTTAGATTCTAAAATAGATGATCAGAATAATACAAATAAGGTTAGTATTAAGAATAATAGAGCTATGATTCTAGGTTTGAAAGGTGACCTAGATAAGTATCAAGCACAATTTACATTGTTGGTTGAAGCGGACAATGCTAATAAAGCTAGTAATGAGAAAAATAGGTCTATGATTCTTGAGTTAGAAAATAACTTAAATAAGTGTCAGGAGCTACTACCATTATTAATTGAAAAGGATAATGCTAATAAAGAAAGTCATGAGAGTAATAAATCTATGATTCTTGGTATCCAAAATAATCTAACTAAGTATCAAGAAGAATTGTCATCATTAATTGAAGAAAATAATTCTAATAAAGCTCTTAATGAGCTAAATAACTCTATGCTTCTTGCGTTAAAAGACGAATTGAATAGACATCAAGAATTATTTTCAGCACAGAGTTTAAGTGTTAATAATAATATTACTTCTAAAGCATCGAAGAGTAGTTTTTATATTTTAATTTTATTTAGAGGAGGAAATTGTGAATAAATATCTTAGTAAGTGTTATAGTTTTTTATAAGTAAAATAATTATGCAAAAAGGCAACGTCAATTGACGTTGCCTTTTCTGTTGTTTATATTATTTATTACTCACCGAGAGTTTATATCTATTCGAGTGAATATTACTGCCTATAGTGTCTTCGTTAGTTAAGGATTTTACATAGCTGTCGCCGGTAAGTGTCCATATGGAGTCTTTGCTGAGTTTTATCATAATTAGTCTATAATTTCAATATGAAGTAGTATGTGCTCTATATAATTTAACGTAGTTGAAATTAAATCTACAGTTTAGATATGTGGAAGAATTGACTCATTTAAATAGGTGGACATTGACTAAGATATTAATGTAAATTATAATTTACTCATGAGGAAATCATGAATTATTCATGAAGAGTTAAGAGAGAACCGATTGTTAAAGTAAAAGGAGCTCTTATGGATCGAAATCTTGAATTTATGGCCCAAATGCCTGAGGAACAATTACAAGTATTTGTTGATACGCTAATTGAAAAGGGTGGAATTACAGAGACATTATCTGCATCAGAAGATTATAAGGAATATGGAAAAAACTATTCTAAATATTGGCATAGAATTGAAAAAGAATATCGAGATTTTGGTAGTAATACCATTACTAGTATTTTTTCTGGTCCAAATACTTATAGAGAAATCCTAGAAAAAGTATTGAAACAATGTAAGGTTGATTTCCATTCTTCTGATTCGGTAGAGGTTATGGAAGAATTACTGTTAGAATCTATAATAAAGGACATGTGGGAAAAATTATCTCAATCTGAACGAATTGCGCTATTATCGGATTTGAAGGATGATATTGATAATATTGATTTTAACTCAATTGGTGGGATAACATCATCTATGTTAATTCAAGTGTTTAGAGCCGGTGGATTTGCATCATATAAAATCACATTAATTATTGTGAATGCTATTGCTAAAGCAATTTTAGGACGGGGATTGAGTTTAGCTGTAAATGCGGGTATTACTAGAGGGTTGTCGGTTTTAGTTGGTCCGGTAGGAATTATTTTAACTGCGTTATGGACTATTTATGATATAGCGGGACCAGCATATAGAGTTATTATTCCTTGTACTATTCTCATTGCAGCATATAGAAAAATGGATAGTAGTAACTATTAGATATTCGTTTTATAGCTAAAAAAGGATAGAAGATGACTAAAAAAAAGACATATAAAAGAAAGTCTATTAAAAAAAATACTTCTAATAATGTTGAGAATAGTAAAATACCAGGGGTGATATTTGGAAATGTAAGTAATGCTTCTACGCTTTATGGGGAAGTGAAATTTAATGCATCTCGTGGCCATGGTTTTGCTGCCGAGCGGGCTAATCATCAGTATGATGTGATTTCTGGTAAGAATGCAAAAATTGTAGGTGATGATAATTTAAAAAATGGTGCGGATCGGGTAGTCGATAATCAATATATACAAACTAAGTATTGTAGTAGCGCATCGAAAAGCATAGCTGAGTGTTTTGAGAATAAGACGTTTAGATACTTTGATGCAGAAGGAAAACCAATGCAAATCGAAGTTCCTTCCGATCAGTATGAGAGTGCAGTACAAGCAATGCAAGATCGAATTAAAAATGGACAAGTACCAGGTATAACTGATCCAAAAGAGGCAGCAAATATAGTCCGGAAAGGTCACTATACATATGAACAAGCTAAAAATATAGCGAAAGCAGGTACGGTAGAATCATTAAAATATGATGCGATTAATGGTAGTATTATAGCAGCACAAACACTTTGTATCACATCTGCAATCACTTTTGCGGTATCCATTTGGGATGGAAAAGATGTTGATGAAGCTTTAGAACAAGCTTTGCTTAGTGGGTTAGATGTTGGGGCAAAGAGTTTTGTTACTGCTGTATTAGCAGGTCAAATTGTAAAGGCAGGAGGATATTCTTTAGCTTATGGTATGTCCCAGAGTATAATTGATTTTATTGGGCCAAAAGCATCGGCACATTTAGTAAATGCTTTTAGAAGTGGAAGTAATATTTATGGGGCTGCTGCAATGAAGAGTGCACAAAAAATGTTGGGTAATAATATTGTTACTGGCGTTGCTTCAGTTGTTGTTCTTTCTAGTGTAGATGTTGTAAATATTTTCCGTGGGCGTATCTCGGGGGCTCAATTAGTTAAAAATCTTGTGAATACTAGTGCATCTGTTGCCGGTGGTGTTGCTGGATGGAGTGGTGGTGCAGCAGCAGGAGCGGCTATTGGGTCTGTAGTGCCTGGCGTTGGGACTGCAATAGGTAGTTTGGTTGGTGGTTTATTGGGGTCTTTTGTTGGTGGCAGTACAGCTAATAAAGTTAGCTCTAGCATAACGGATATTATAATAGAAGATGATGCTAAAGAAATGATAGCAATTATTGAGAATGTATTTAAAGATTTAGCAACTGATTATTTATTAAATGAAAAGGAATGTAAAGAGTTAGCCGATTCCTTACATGGTATAATCGATAGTAGTTTACTTAAGGATATGTATGCTGAGTCTGATAGATCTGCATTTGCTTATAAGTTTATGGAACCTATAGTTAATGAGATTGTTACTAAGCGTAAAGTAATTATTTTGCCAACAGAAGAAGAACAAGCTGATAAAATGATTAATATTTTAGAGAATCTTGAACCCGCAGTTTAGAGTCTCCATAAATAAAAAGAAAGCATGAGATTTGGAGTATCTTATGCTTTCTTTTTGTTTGGCTGGATAAATAAACAAGTTTCTGTTTATTCAATTCAGTTGTAATTATTTATTAGCTACAACTAGTTTATATCCATTCAAGTGGATATTTTCACCAGTTGTGTCTTCATTAGTTAAAGATTTTACATAGCTATCGCCAGTGAGTGTCCAGCTAGAGTCTTTGCTAAGTTTTAGTGTAATTTCTTTAGCTGTGTTGTCTGTGTTGATAGCGCCAACAAGGCTAGAGCCATTTGCCATGTCCATTGCGATGGTGCTGATGGAGTCAGCTACGATGTTACCACTAAGTTCTTGATTGGATGCGCGGAGTGTGAGGTGACCACCGTTTTCACTGTCTTTGCCCCAGCGAGAGTCTGCCGCAGCTTTCACTAGTGTCGTAGTGTTTGGCATTAAGATTGTGTTGCCTGTAAGGTCCGCTTCAGCAGTGGTGTTGTTTACATAGATGAACGCACCTGTGCCATGAGTTGTGAGTGTGTTATTTTCCGCTTTTAAACGAGCAATACCGCTTTCAGCATCACCGGAGAAGCTTTGGTATAGCATAAAGCCATTATCGTGGTAGCCTGTTACATTAGAGTTTGTAAGGGTAATAGAGTTTTTACCTTCTACGACACCAATTTCACTCTTGTTGGCCACGCCGTTCACATTGTTAGCTGTAATATTGCCAGTGGAGTAGATAACAGGACTGCCTGTGCCAGAGGTTGTAAGCTTAGCTGCTTCTGCAGTAATAGTGCCTTCACCACGGTCTGTAGCAAGGGTAGCAGAGTGAGCACCTTCGGTAGTGATAGTTAGGTTTTTACCGTTTACAGTGCCTTTATACGTAGCATCTAGACCACGAGAAGAATCGCCTTTAGTATGAATGTTAGTGTTTTCAACATTGACAACAGAACCTTCACCGGTAGCAAAGACCGCATTGGAACCATTAGAGTTAGATGTAATATTGCTACCCTTAATGTTGATTTGGCTGCCTTCAATACCCAATACTACGGCGTTTTGACCTCGGAAATTACTATTGTCATCGCTAGTGGTATTCCCCGTTTTATCAAAAACGCTATTTTCGATATTTATGGCTGCTTTATTTTTACCGATGAAAGCATTTTGATCAGCTACTGTGTTAGTAATCAATTCATGGGCAATAGATTTATCTTCTGTTACCACAGTTGTGGCCTTGAAAGTACTTGGATCTACTTCCGGATGTGGAGCCATCCCAGTAGGTGCTCCGTTTTGCATATCTGCTGGAGGTGCTCCGTTTTGATTTCCACTTGGAGGCGCAATTGGTGGTTGCCCAGCAGGTGGTTTACCGTGTGGTGCTCCGTTAGGCGGTGTACTAATTTGAGCCGGTGGTGGGGTTACTTGTTCTGTTGCCGTTACAGTAGCCGCGTTAACTGTAGATTGAGTATCTGCTGCCAATGTGGGAATGATGGCCAGTGTAGAGAGGGCCGCTCCTAAAACTGCAGGTAGAACCCAACGGCGCAATTTTCTGTATTGAATACTATTTTTATGTGGTTTATTTTTCTTTATTATAGTTGTTTTATTCATGATAACTGTCCCTTAAATTGTATAAATTTAATTTTGAGAAAATAGCAAAATCTAATTGTATAAAATTTAGATTGATAGCAGTATAATTTCTTACAATGAAAATACTATGAAGTATAGAAAAAATCTTTTTTTATTGCTTATGACCTGTCTGAGATAGTTTACATCTTATCGATTTTTTTAGTATAATAGTGTTCAGTACATATTTCATATTTGTACTAATTCTGCCATATATCATAGAAAGGAGATCCTAATTCGTAAAGGCGAATAGCGCAAGTACCCGCG
>OGET01000635.1_pt1 | contig 13075 bp, 9 predicted proteins | sample 1570771 | NCBI WGS metagenome assembly OGET01 (sample SAMEA2582032, study PRJEB24529) | metagenome | biome: Human gut stool | place: China | collected 2011 | reverse complement strand
TGTCCGTCCGTACGATTATAAGAGCCGGTTACGACACTACTGAAACGTCCCTTTTTGACACGGTTTGAAAATTCAGTCTGTAATGTGTTGTATGAACCATAGCCCACTTGCATATTCGTATTTACTCCATCTTCCTGTTTCCGGCGGGTGACAATATTAATCACTCCACCCATTGCATTCGAACCATAAAGCACGGATGCGGGGCCTCGTAACACTTCTACTTTTTCTGCCATCATCGATTGATAAGCATCCGCTATCGGATGTCCCATCAACCCCATGTACTGCGGATGACCGTCAATCAATACCAATAATCCCGCTGTCGGGCTACCACCGATACCGCGCAGGCTCATACCTCCCGCAGCTCCGCCGGATACACCATATCCCATGACGCCACGACTGGTAGTGAATAATCCCGGCACCTGCTCCGTCAATAACGGCAACAGAGAAGGTTCATATCTTTTCTCAATCTGTTGCCTACTGACTACGGAAATAGTCATCGGAAGATGACGTACATCTGTCTCATTACGTGTCCCGGTGACTACAACTTCATCGATCATATAATTTCTTCCGGCCTGTGTACTGTCTCTCTTAGTCTGTGCCATTCCCGAGAGGGAAAGCAAACTACCGAACAGGAATAAACAAGCTGTATTTTTTCTCATACTTTATTTCGTGTTTCAGTTATCTCTTTTTTACTTCCTACTTCTGATTTTTTCCAGGAAATCGCGGATCAACGGTAATATTTCTTCTGCTGATTCCACTTCGCTACACATAGTTTCTACTGGACATCCTCCTGTACGGTCGCGGTTCCAGATAAAAGCAACTTCCTGTGTAAAATCGACTTTCACATCTGATTTCCGGAATAGCTCCAAAGCCTTGGTACTGATAATATCCGTATATAATTCTTTTATACCACCCAGAATCATCAGGGCGGCAGCTCCCTTGCCAACCACTTTGTCGGCAATCAAAGCTCCTTTAAGAAACTCCGGTTCCTGTGTTAGCAAATCATATAGATCGGCTACGCCACGTTGAGTGAAAGTGCGGATTTTTCCTCCGTTGGCAATGGTACAGGAATATCCTCCTGTATGTAATAGATTGATTAATTCTTCCATCGTTTCTTTTATAAAGTACCTTGTTTCAATTGTTCTACAAACTGGTCTATCCGGTGCAGTTCTTTCGGAATATCAATGTTTTGCGGGCAATGAGCCACACACTGATTACAACCGATGCAATGACTTGCCTGACGAAGTTTGGGCACGCTACGGTCATATCCGACAAGAAAAGCGCGTCGGGCTTTCGCATAATTTTCATCCTGCCCGCTTCTGGCGACATTACCTTCATTGACACAACGGTTGTAATGCAACAATACAGCAGGTATATCCAGCCCATACGGACATGGCATACAGTATTTGCAGTCGTTACAAGGGATAGTAGGATATTTCAGCATTAATTGTGCCGTTTCTTCGAGGAATTCTTTTTCTTCATCTGTCAATGGTTCCAAAGGAGAATAAGTGCGGAGATTATCCTGCAGATGCTCCATGTAAGTCATACCACTTAATACAGTCAGAATATCCGGGAATGAACCGGCAAAACGGAAAGCCCAGGAAGCGACACTGCTTTCCGGACGACGTTGTTTGAGCCGTGCCACCAGATTATCATTCAACTTGGATAGACGTCCTCCCAAAAGTGGTTCCATAATGATGGCAGGAATCCCCCGTTTGGCCAGTTCGCCATAGAGGTATTCCGCATCCGTATTTCGAGTATTGGTCTCTTTGGCATGTTTCCAGTCTACATAATTGAGTTGTATCTGTACAAAATCCCATTTAAATTCATCGTGTCGTGAGAGCAGATAATCATATACCTCAATATCACCATGGTAAGAAAATCCGAGATTCCGGATACGTCCGGCTTCACGCTCTTTAACCAGAAAATCAAGTATTCCGTTATCCAGGTATCGTCCTTTAAGGGCTTCCATTCCTCCCATGCCGATGCCGTGGAGCAACATATAATCAATGTAGTCGACTTGTAGCTCCGCAAACGATTTGTGGTACATCTTGAGCGAGGCTTCGCGAGACCACGTATCAGGAGAGAAATTAGATAATTTGGTAGCGATGTAATATTTATCACGGGGATGGCGACTTAATGCAATACCTGTTGCCTTTTCGGAAAATCCTTGTACATACGCCGGAGATGTATCGAAATAGTTTACTCCGTGAGCGATTGCATAATCTATCAATCCATTGACGGCATCCTGGTCGATAACTTCACCATTACCATCGGGAGCAGGTTTGAGCGGCCAACGCATACAACCATATCCCAAAAGTGAAACACGGTCACCGGTGGTTGGAGATGTGCGGTAAGTCATTTTATCGGTGGGCACCTCTCCTTCTCCTGTTGCGCTACTTGCAGAAGTAGTCCCCTTTGAAGAGCATCCGTATAGCAGACCTGTCGATGTGGCTGCACTGATACCTACAATCTTAATAAAATCTCTTCTATTTATATCTTTCTTATTTTTTTCTTCCATAATCTTATACTGATTTAGATCAAATAATTCTGTGCATCTGATGTCCGCTCACATAAATGGCGCTGAAAGGACGGGACGGACAAAGATTCTCACACGCTCCGCAACCAATGCATTTTTCTACATTCACTACCGGAATCTTTAGAGAATCCGTTTTGTCAGGATCGGAAGCCACCATTTGTATAGCACCTGTCGGGCAATGGCGGGCACAGTTGCCACACTCCATTCCATCCGTCAAAGGCACACAGTTCTCTTTAATCCATACGGCATGTCCGATCTGAATAGCCGATTTCTCGGCAAGACTGGTCAGATGAATAGCATCTGTCGGGCATACTTCCGCACATTTTGCACATTCAGGGCGACAATATCCGCGTTCATACGACATTTCCGGTTGCATCAACGTCATCAGATTGTCCGAAGGACGCAACACCTGGTTGGGGCAAACAGATACGCATAATTGGCAGGCAGTGCAGTGTTGAGCGAAATTGCGCGCGCTTAATGCACCGGGAGGATAAATTGGATTTTCTCTGTTCGGGATCTTCTTATCCTCAATAGTGGCTAACCCGCCGTCCACTTTCTTTTCCTGTGCTTTCAGGACAGAAGTTGTCGCAAAGATTGCCGATGCCGAAAGGAAACTACGGCGGGCATTATCAATCTGTTCGGTAGTGACAGCCTTTGCTTTCATATCTTCGCTTGTAGCAGTTTCGTTTTTAGGTTTCCGTCGAGTGTATTTAATGGCTCCATGCTTACACTTTCCGATGCAATCCATACAAGTCACACAACGGCTATAATCTATTTCATGAGCTTTCGGATTAATACACGATGCTTTGCAATTGCGGGCACACAAACCGCAACTATTGCATTTGGAAGTATCAATTACCGGTTTGAATATCGCATATTTGGATATAAATCCCAATACAGTACCCACCGGACAGATGGTATTGCAATACGTTCGTCCATTGCGCCACGCCAGAATGAAAAGGACAATGAGAGTGACAACGGCAATAATCAGTGTCGAAAGGCTCTTCATCCATACATCTACCTCATAAAAAGCATAACTATCCATTCGTTCGGCAAAGTATGCCAACAGGTTGTTTCCCCATTGCCAAACCGGCGCGAAAAGGCTGGAAGCTATCCGTCCATAAGCACTATACGGAGCCAGTAAGATAGCCAAAGAATTCAGCCCTGCAACCATCATGATAATGAACATTCCTAAAACGCCATACCGCAACCATTTCATTGCTGGTGAATAACGGAACCGGTTTTTCTTTTGTTTGCCGGATACCCACGAAACAATGTCCTGAAACACTCCCAACGGACAGATAACGGAGCAATAGATACGCCCGAACAGGAATGTAAGCACAATTAAAAACAATACGACACCTATATTCAAGGCTAATAAAGCCGGCAGAAATTGAATTTTCGCCAACCATCCGAACCATGTGTGCAATGTACCCGTAAAGTCGAGAAAAAGCAGGGTAATAAGCGTAAAGCACACAATGGCGGCTGAAAGTCTGATAGTACGTAGCATAAACTTTTTTAATTTTCAATTTATAGTAGTTATCTCTAAATGTCCAAAACAGTCAGGATTCAACCTTATGTATTTCAACGTTGCAAATTTAATCAGTGAAATTTGTTTTTCAACTATACAGATTACAGAATGTTTTACCAATTTTACTGATAAATAGAAAAGAAACGTTTAACCGTATTAGGTGAAGAGCTATTTTTCTAATGTCACGACCTCTCCGATCTCCGGAATCAATACATTGAGGTAATCTTTATTCTTCATCTCTTCTGCATTCTTCAAAGGCTCGTCCCAACGATGTTTGGCTAACGCATATTTAGAATGATGTACGGTCAGGACTTTCTTCGCTTTTAAGTCTCTGGCTGTCTGCGCCATATATTGGGGCATGAGGTGAATTAAGCTCCACTCTTTGTCGTATTGCCCGTTTTCGAGGATTGCAAGGTCGATATTGGGGAAGCGGTTGCCTATTTCCGCATAATGTGTATCATACCCTCCGTCTCTATAATTAGGAGATTTCATGACTCTCTCCAGCCGTTCCCCGCGAGGAGTTCTGCCGAAGCTGGGTTGATTGATAAAAACAACGACTGACACAGCCAGCAACGCTATTACAGCTAATATACATCCTACAATCATACGTGTTCTGAATTTCTTGAATATGATACGCATATAATTAATGACTAAATTATTTCACGCAGCAAATATACAGGTATTCAGAGAGCCCGTTAGTATATAGATTACAGATTGTTATACCATAATTACTGAAAGCAGTTGTCTGTTGGGTGTCAGTCTATTGTGTGAACAAACCTTTTCTTATTCAGTGCCTTAGAAATAAATTTTGTAGCTGATGTTCGGAATCAATCCCGATCCGTCTTTTTCTTCTACTACGCTTGTTCTTTCATTGTATTCATAGAAATGCATTCCGGTGCGCATACCTACATTTAGTATCTTTAGAGAGAACTCGTGAGACACTCTTTTCTTATTGATCCGGAAGCTGATAGAGACATCACCGTTGATGGAAGGATTGAAACGTTTGGTATATGCCTTGCTTTCGTCAAAAACGATGTCGCGTTCTTCCTGGCTTTTTTCTTCATCCACAGGAGTGTAGCGTCCCCCTCCCTGAAAAAACAGGCGCCCGTTTATACTTAATACATTTTGTTTGAGTCTGCCGACCATCCATTCTTTTCCGGTGAGCAAGTTCACTAAATAACTTTTGTCCAGTCTTGTATTTCGCCAGATACGGTCTCCTCCCCTATACTTCGACTTGAATAATGAACCTGTAATCATATAGTAGAAGCCATTTTTCATATACTGCTCCAATGTTATATCTATTCCATAGTTTTTCGCTGTTCCGGTGCTTGTCAGTATCCGGTCTAAATAGAATTCTTCGTAATTAATAATCGAAAAAGAAGAATTCTGTTCCACCGGTATGTGGAACAGGTATTGATAATAGGGTTCTATTTTCAGATGTAGACTTTGATTAATATTCCAGTCATAAGTAAATCCGAAATGATGTGCCTTAGAAAAATCCAGGTATCGGTTTGATTCCTTTTTACCATTGATTATCTGTTCGACAAAATAATAATCGAGCCTTTCCCTATGGCTGTGCAAACCGTAAGCTACCGCTAAAGAATGTGCAGGATTTATTTCCCATTTGAGCGCGACTCTCGGTTCTATCGACCAGTTCTTATTTAAAGTAAAGTATTGTCCGGTAACTCCCAAACTGGTTGTCAGGTTATTGCTCAAGTTGATTACGGAACTGCTATACGCCGAAAGAACTGTACTTTCTCCACTACCTTTCGAAAGCTGCTCCATGGGTTGGTTTAATCCAAAATAAGGACTGACCTTATAATCAAGATCATATTTAAGTTCCGTAATGGTAATCCCTGTTCTGTTGGTATGCCTCGGACTGAATTTCTTATTCAGATATGAATTGAATACTAAATTCCATCTGCTATTCTGAATATCTGCTACATTAATAATAGCGTCGTCGGTATGTAAGTCCGCCAATGAACGGTCTTTGGAATAGGTAGCGGATAGAGAAGAACGGATATAAGTATTTTCATCCAGTACATATTTGTGCGCTAAGCCACCTGCCAGTTTTTCCAGTTTATTATATCCCGACGACCGGTCTCCCATCGTTTCCCATTCGGAACGATCCAAAACCTCTGCCTTGTTTCTGTCGAGCAATCCTAATCCCCAGATTGAAAAGGTTCCGGCTTTACGTGTGGGGAAATTCAGTTTGAAAGCTAAATCCTGATATTTCAGGTTGATGTCATTGCCCGACGCCAGCGAGGTAGTGGAAAAACGGTAATTAATCAGGTAGGAACTTCCCCGTTTTTTATTGATAGGACCTTCCGAAGCCAAATCTATCCCCATGAGTCCGACCTGAAAAGCGTGTTCGTACTTCTGATTATTACCATTTCGCAGATGCATATCGAAAACTCCTGATAGGGCATTGCTGTATTCCGCAGGGAAAGCTCCGTTGTAGAAGTCGGAGGTGCCGATGCCTTGCGTACTTAAGCCAGACAGGAATCCTCCGCCCAAACCTGATAAATCGGCAAAATGGGTAGGATTAGGTATTTCAATTCCCTCCAGTCTCCATTGGGTAAATTGTGGAGCGTTTCCCCGGATGGCAACTGCATTGGTGCCGACATCTCCCGCTACTCCTGCAAATGCAGAACTCAACCGTGCAGGATCGTCAAAGCCATTGGCAAATCGTGACGCTTCTTCGATACTAATCATACGTCCTCCTGTGATGGCCATCGGGTTGACAGTCCGGTCTTTTTTTATTTCCGGTTTGACAAGCACTTCGGCCAAATCCTGTACATTTTCATCCATCGGAATCTCTACAAATACTTCTTTGGAAGAAGTGACAGATACTTCGGTGATGATACTTGAGCGATACCCCATAAAAGTTGCCTGAATATTATAACGCCCTACCGGGACATTATTAATCCGGAAATTTCCCCGTCCGTCAGTCGAACCTCCCCGTGAGGGATCTTCTATTATACAGACAGAGGCATATTCTATGGGTGTATTGGTTTTGGAATCAACAACGATTCCTCTTATGGTTTGAGTCAGTTTTTGTGTATCATTGTTGGCGGGATTTTGCTTGTTATCCTGCAAAGAGATAATAATATGATATCCTTTTATTTTATATGCATATCCCGTTCCTTTCAATAGTTGGGTCATGGCTTTGTCGACAGTTACATTTTTGAGAGATAAAGAGTGCTTCTTTTCGATATCCAGCTTCGATTGTTCATAAGCGATGCTATATCCGGTTTGTGTCTCTATTTGTGCAAAAGCCTCTTTTAATGAGATCTTTTTATTTTGTATGGTAATCTTTTTTTCTTTATTCTGTGCAACAGTTGTAAGAGAGAGAAAAGTAAAAAATAAAAAAATGGCGAGCTTACCTGCTCTTTTCTTTGTATTTATTCGATTCATTATTCTATATTTGTATGTTGATACTTCATTTTACGTCACTTGTTGAATGAGGGTAGACATTTCAGAACTGGGAAGAGGGTCTCAAGCTGCTTCCCGGTTCTTTTTATTCATAGGCTGTTTCTTTTTTATGGTTGGGTTACTACTATTTTCTTTTCATACTGCTGATAATCAAAGCCGATTATATCTTTCAATATATTCAGTATTTCATCCAGACTTTCATCTTTCAGAAACTTGACTGTATATCGTTTCGATGTGGGGATAGTTGCTGTATTATCAATCGTGGTGTTGTAGTGCCTTTCCAGGGTTCGGAATATTTCTCCGGCGCTGGCATTGGTAAATACTAGTTTTCCCGCCATCCAACAATTTGTATCATTCGTATCTATCACTGATATGTGAATATCTGATGATTTTTTGTCGTATGTAAGCTGCTCATCGGGCTTTAGTATATGGGGAGGTTGAGACCGGACACTCACTTCCACCTTACCGCTAGTCAATGTAGTAGTTATTTTCTCATCATTAGGATAGGCTTTCACGTTGAATCTGGTTCCGAGCACTTTCACCGAAAGTTGGGATGCTTCTACAATAAAAGGACTTGCGGTATCTTTTTTGACAGAGAAATAAGCTTCGCCGTCAAGCATGACCAAGCGTTTATCTTTGGCAAAAGTTTCCGGGTATAAAATGGAACTTCCCGCATTCAACCATACTTCCGAACTGTCTGGTAAGATCAGGTGTTTCTGTTCTCCGTAGGCAACGGATACTTCTATCATTTCGTTTTGGGGAGAAAGATAGTAGAACATTCCTCCTGCAAATAAAAACAAAGGAATAATAACGGCGGAAACACGGGCAAACTTCTGATAAGAAGCTACGTTGGTCAGATGCTCCTTATTATATCCTGTTCTTAAGTTTACCCGTTCCAATGAGACATAAGTGCTCGAATCGGCTTCTACGTCCAATTCATTCCAATAATCCAATGAAGCTTTTGCTTTCGCCTGCTGATTTTGGTCTTTAATGATCCACTTCTGCACTTTCTCTTCCGTTTCGGATGGAAAGCGTGCGGAGAGGAACATTTTGATGATTTTACTGATATTACTTTTCTTCATTTTTGCTGCACTTTACTATATATACAGTTTGGTGGCAAAAAGCTCAATAAGAAAATGAATATTTTTTTGAAAAAAGCAGGATGAAGACGAAAATGATCCTATAACAATGATACCAAAAAACATGAAATCACCTTCCGTATTTCTTTCAAAGCAAGGCTTAACTGGCTTTCAACATTTCTTTTGGTAGTATTCAGGCGTTCGGCAATTTCGGCATTGGATAATCCTTCGTTACGACTCAATGTATAAATCATTCTCCGTTGTTCGGGCATTCCTCCGACAAGTTCGTCAATCAGCATTTCCAATTCCTTGGCAATAAGGTCTTCTTCGGAAGTGGAGCTATATTCTGTATCTTGGTTGTTGTTCAGATAGGCATCACACACATATTTATGTTTCAGAAAGTTGATTGCTGCATTTCTTGCAATGGTGTGCAAATAAGAATTGAATGATCTGGACGTATCAATCGAATGACGGTTGATCCAAAGATTGACAAATAAATCCTCTGTCAGCTCTTCCGCATCAGGTTCTGATTTTATATATCCGTCAATGAATGTTTTGGTTTTGTTGTAGTATGCTATAAAAATAGTCTCAAAGGCCTTGTGATTCCCATCCTGAAAGGCCTCCAGCGTTTTTATATCAATGTTATTACTCATACTATTTCCCAACTTTCATTTCATTAGGACAAAAGAAACAATAATTTATCTTATATGAATGCTCTTTTTTGAAATATTAATGATATTAGGAGGATTTATTTTATTTTAATGGCCGGTAAAGAATACCAAATATATTCAGCAGATAGCCTAACAAACAGACTAAAGGTGCAATGCGTATGCGTGTTTCGCTAAATATATCGGGATGATAGGCGGCAAGGGTACTCCCCTCGCCGCTCATCAATATATATCCTGCGATAATCAATATCGAACCGATTATTAAAATGATGTAATTTTTTTTGCTTAATACAGTTTCCTGTTCTTTCTCTTTTACTATTTTCGTTTTCATCTTTCTTGAGTTTAGTTTTGATAATTCATTAGTTGAGCGAGTCGCATGTATTTCTCTTCAAACTGCTGATTACTCTGTTTATACCTCTCTTTTCTTTATCCATATCTTTCAGTAATTCATTACACTGATTCCACTGCCAGAACTTATACAGGCAATCCCGTTGAACCATTGCTATCCGGCTATCTCCCAGCGAGAAAGCCCAGTCGATATAATCTCTCGATTCTGCTATCAGATCATTCAATAAAGTGATCGCTTTCCCGGTTTCTCCTATGGAGGCATAAGCTGTGGCTATCTCATACGAACCACTTTCGTATACTTGAGGTACATTATACGCCGGAATAGCTTGTTCGGCATACGCCAATACTTTTTGGGCACGGGCATTGTCTCCTTGTTTCACCAGTTCTTTAGCCAGTTGGGCAAAGAGTCTTCGGTGGGAGTAGCAGATGCGCATAGTCGTTTCGTCCAGATAAAGTCCGGGAGTATCTAATCCTCCATATTTATATCTGTTCATCACATTCTCGTAGAATTTCTCCGTATCTATTGCATATCCATTGTCCCCTTCCGCATCTCCCCATTTTTTATAATTAAACGGGGTAAACCGGAATGCCAATCCTTCCTGGACAAAGTAATCATCAAACTTCAATTTAGTGGCATTTCCCACAGAGATAGCCATATATAACGGACGTTCCCAGTTGCAGTTAGCCAATATTTCAAGTATGAGCAAATCTACTTTAGTCAGCAGACGCATGTCTTTCAGAGAAATAGATAGTTTATCCGGTATTGCATTTTTCAATTCTTCTCCTTTTAAATGACGAATGGCTTTAGGTAGCATCATTCCCGAACGAAGCACTGCATCCTTATCGATGTGAATGTTTATTGTATCGGTAGGTATCACATGAAATTCCTGCTTCTCTGCAAATACCCAATGTTTCAAGATGTTCTTTATCTCATACGGATCATCTCCAAAACTGTCACGGGCTTCTTCGGGATGCTTTTGATACAATTCTTCTATTTGTTTTTTCAACTCCGGACGAACGGCTACATATTCGTTCTTTCCCTCTTGATATTGATTTTGTTTCCAGCTGATCGGTAGTCCGGGAGCATTGTATAGAGGACATTGTTGCTGATAAATATACCAGTCGGTTTGCGCATAACTTAAGTTGCAGATGCGTGTATCTCTGCGTACCTCTTCCGTGTCCTGATTATACCACAAGGGGAACGTATCATTGTCTCCGTTACAGAATATGATCGGATTTCCTGTATCGGGAAGCGTCATTAGATAATTAGCCCCAAAGTCACGGCAGGTATACCGGTTGCTCCGGTCGTGATCGTCCCAAGTCTGGCTTGCCATTTGTATGGGAACGAGCAGGCAAAGCAGCATGAGTAAGCTGACCGGGAGGACTTTAAAGTGCTTCCGACGAAGCATGTCACAGCATCCGGCAGCTCCCATCCCGATCCAGATAGCGAAGGCATAGAACGAACCTGCATACGCATAATCCCGTTCGCGAGGTTGTCCGGGAGTCTGATTCAGATAGAGCACAATCGCCAATCCGGTCATAAAGAAAAGGAAAAATAAGACACTGAATTGCTGCTTGCCTTTTTTTCCACGTGTCCATTGCCAATAGATACCGAGTAATCCTAATAATAATGGTAAGCCATAGAACACATTGTGACCTTTGTTCTCACGCAAAGATTCCGGCAAAAGTTTTTGATCCCCCAGTCGCAGATTATCAAGCCAGGAAATTCCTGTAATCCAGTTACCATGTTCCGGTTCACCGCTTCCTTGAATATCATTCTGCCGTCCGACAAAATTCCATAGGAAATAACGTACATACATATAGTTGAGTTGGTATGTAATGAAATAAGTCAGGTTCTCTTTTTGTGTGGGTACATCATTCGTGCTTCCCGACCATCCTTTATAAGAAGTAGCCAAACGATCATTCCACATTCGCGGAAACAACATATTTTGAGTGTAGCACACATTTTCTTTATAGCCGATGATTTTATACTTGCCTTCTTCTTTATCTTGTCGATATATGGCACTACCTTTTTTCGTTTTTACTTTGTAATAGTCTCCTTCGGGCACATACTCCGGTTCGGAAGCGTATGTTCTTCCGTAAAGTAAAGGGGCACTTTCATACTGTTCGCGATTCAGGTAACTTTTGAGCGTGAAAATATGACCCGGTGCATTTTCATTAAGCGGTGTATTGGCATTGGCACGAATCAGTATGACCGCATAAGTGGTATATCCTATGGTGAGCATGAGTAGGCACCATAAACCGGTATGTACTATGCGTTTTCTGAATCGGTAGATGGCTCCTATCAACAAAGACAGGACTAAAGTCAGAAAAATGATTAATCCTGTTTGGAAAGGAAATCCTAATACATTGACGAAGAATAGCTCGAACCATCCTCCCATATCAGCCATTCCGGGTATATAAACAAAGAGAATCAATACAATAAGAAGACCGGACAGCGCAATCGTTCCGATCACTCCCTTGAGTGATACAGCTTGGTATTTCCGGTAATAGAACACCAATACAATAGCAGGAATACAAAGCAGATTGAGCAGGTGTACTCCGATGGAAAGTCCTATAATATAGGCTATCAGGATAATCCAGCGGTCGCCGGATATTGAATCTGCTTCGTCCTGCCAGCGAAGAATCATCCAAAAAACCAAAGCTGTGAGGAAGGAAGAGAAGGCATATACTTCACCCTCTACCGCACTGAACCAGAATGTATCACTGAAGGTGTAAGCCAAAGCTCCTACAAATCCTGCTCCTAAAATGATAATTACGTCGGTTGTTGATAGCTTCCGTGCATCATCCGTAAGTATGCTTCGCACCAATCGAGTAATACTCCAAAAAAGAAACAAAATGCACCCTGCACTTAACAGTGCATTTAAAAAGTTGACCATGCGCGATACCTGCGAAGCATCGGACGCAAACTGGGTGAATAGATTCCCGACAAGCATATAGAAAGGTGCTCCCGGTGGATGACCTACTTGTAGCTTTTCGGCACATGAAATAAATTCGGGACAATCCCAAAAACTTGCGGTAGGTTCAATAGTCATTCCATACACAAAAGCTGCTATCAGAAAGACAATCCAACCTCCTAAATCGTTTCCTCTTTTAAATAATAAGTAACTCATTGTTCTGTCATTTTTTTGTTTGCAAAGTTACAGAACATGCATATATGATAAGTGTTTTTTGCCGGACAGATACGGACAAAATGATTCCGTAATTTATTGATATTCAGACTTAATAGAAGTCTAAATACAGACAAAAGCAGACAGCATATATATAGGGGAAAATTATTTATTCTGTAATTTCATTGTTTCTTCAATTTTAGCTTATTTCTGCACGGGTTTTCACCACAGAGGACACAGAGGGCACAGAGGTGAATTTTATTCATTACTTACAGTTTTGAGCATAATTGTGATGCGTAATCCTCTACTATAAAGTTGAAAAACATAAAAACATCTGCCACCTG
>OGET01000623.1_pt1 | contig 13243 bp, 8 predicted proteins | sample 1570771 | NCBI WGS metagenome assembly OGET01 (sample SAMEA2582032, study PRJEB24529) | metagenome | biome: Human gut stool | place: China | collected 2011 | reverse complement strand
ATCATCTCTACAAATTGCTGATATTTGATTCTCATACCTTGGATATTCATGACTAATATTCCAGCATTGAAATAACTCATTCTTTTTGTATCGCGTTCAAATTCGGGAGCAGCAGCTAAATAAGCAGGATGAGGTAGATCTTTCAGTAATATATCATCATTAAAGATTATGTCCATATCGGTGTATAATACATATTCGTCTTCTTTTTCTATTATAGGAATCTCCATTCTCATGAATGTGCCGAATATTCGACTATATTCTATATCTTTTCCTAGTTCTGTTTCCATCCATTCGTGAGAATATATTTCCATTAGTTCCTTTTTATATGGTAATTCATGGATGATGATCTCAACTTTAAAATCTTTTAGTAAGTTGTAAACAGGATCGCCAATTTTACCATCATATAGGCAAATTAATCGAAGAGATGTGTTTTTACGAGCACTAATTAAGGTTACCTTTAACATGTTAAAGTAATCTTTTCTGTTGACAATAGAGTCTGTCAAACAAATATAGCATTTCATAATTTATAGAATATATAAAATAATTTATACTAATATATTTCGCAAAGCTATCATAACTGTAAGTTATACAATAGTCCTTGCCAAACTGTTAGAATTGTATTGTACCTTACAAAAATAAGCAAAAAAAACTTTTACTAAGACGTTTTGATAAATAATTGTGATATGTTAGGATTTTCTTTCCTGAAGAATTGAATTCGAAGAGTTAAAGGTGGATGATCTATATTTATCTGTTAGCTTTGGAAGTCTGGAGTTTTTCATTTTTTTTAATCTAAGTTTGTCCTTACAGGATTTTATCCTTAGTTTTGTGAACTATTTTTTTATGAATTAGAGATATTCGTATAAAAGTATCTTAGTATATAAAATTGATTTGAATAAATATGATTTCTATTATAATATGCAGTAGGTTTCAATCCATCTCTAAGGAATTGAAGGATAATATTGAGAATACGGTTGGGGTTGGTCATGAGATTATATGTATTGATAACAGTAAAAGTCAATATGATATATTTAGTGCTTATAACGAAGGGGTCAAAAGGAGCCAATATCCACTTCTCTGTTTTATGCATGAAGATATTTTACATTACACTAATGATTGGGGAAAGCTTCTGATAAATCATTTCAGAGATTTGAAAGTAGGGCTTATTGGAATTTCTGGACCACGTTTTATTAGTCAAATACCGGGTATTTGGTGGGGACCCGGAAGTACAGATGCAGGAAAGGATGCAATTTGCCAGTATTCTATTGATACTAATAGAGCTGATCCAACCATTACTTATAATACTTGCTTTAAACCCATTGCAGATGCGAATGCCATAGAAGTGGTAGCAGTGGATGGATGTTTTTTTTGCATGAGGAAATCTGTTTTTGATAAAATAAGATTTGATGAAATAAATTACAAAGGATTTCATTTTTACGATCTTGATATCTCATTGCAGGTTTATATGCTGGGGTTGAAATCATTATGTGTGTATGATATTCTAATAGAGCATGTTAGTAATTCAAAATTGGATAATGAATGGTTGACTAATGCACGAATATTTTTCACAAAATGGAAAAACTGTCTGCCGATAGTAAGTTATCCAGTGTCAGCAAAAGAAAGAAGAGTTTTAGAGAAGAACAATCTTCAAACTATGAATTATATTATTAATGAGAATAATCGAAAACCTAGTCGTTATTATAAATTCTCAGAGAAGCTATATTTATTGCGATACTGCTGTGATAAAAAAATGCTTCAGTCACTAATCTATTAGGTAAAATGTGTCACTATATGTTGAGTGGAGCACGGCTTTTTCATTTAAGAAATATTGTTTATCGCTTGTTATTGTGGTAAAAATCCTTATATTCGTGTGCAGCGATGCGAAAGCACCGTCTTAGGTGTTTCTTTTTGTCGTTCATTTTTGATTTTTTTTCTACTTTGCGAGTTGTTTGTCTATGGTTGAATATTAAAAATGAGTAAATACTAGGGGGTAACTAAGTAATGCAAGACTAAAATACTACTATGGAAGATGTCACGAGGATGATATTATCAGCCTAATGGATATCGCTGTTTTTAGTGGGTGGAAATAAATAGGAAATGGGTAGTTGTCAGAGATTCATTGATAACTAGTCGTTTGAGGTCTCTCTCAGCCATTTTGTATGCAATCATTCTTTTTAAATAATCACTTGATCCCTTATTGGGAATTCTTTTCTGCTTATATGTAAATGTTCAATGTTAAATAATCGCTCCTATTTCTTTTTTGCATATACTATTCCAATTCTGATAAGGAATAGCTGCATCATATAAATATCCAGATCACTCATTTTCCTTCTATTGTCATTTCTGGAGGTGAAAGCGCATAAAAAAGTTTCCATGTCCTTTAAATTGCCATTAAGTCTGATTGAAAAACTGCTTCTATCCATGTTCTTTGCGATCACTTTCATATACAAATCACGTGGTTGGGTCTTCTTGCCAATTTTAAAGTCAAAATCATAACTGTCATGTTTTTCCAGTTCATCTTCCATGTCGATGACAGACCAGAAGTAGTCGTTACCGGCATTAAACAAATCCAAAGGAAACCATCTTTTTTGAAAGTTCTCATCTAAGGAAGCGATTTGTACATTTTTTAGTAAATCTTTGTTCATTCTATAATATTTACTAAATGTATTAACCTGTTTTTCATCTAGTGTATTAGTAAAATCCAGTATAATATCGGAATGGATGGGTTTAGTAAAATTGTAGGAGACAATATGTCCTTTCTCTGTTTTAACAGTTAACAACAAAGATAGGTCGTCGCTGGATAGAGCATATGGTATCTTGATAAAAGACAGGCAGTTCCCGATATCTCCATTTTTTTCTGCGACATAGTAAAAGCTGATAGGATATTCTGTAAAATTAACGAATTCACGTCGGACGGTACAGAATGGGGGAGTAAGCAAATGAATGTCGGACAATTTCAGTTTCTGTCCGGAGGGACTGTTTAGCCCGAACATGATGCCGTCAGCTATGGGATTTGTTTCCTTTCTTGATCCTTTGACGATTTGAGAGTGCATTGTTGACTGTAAAACTCTTACATCCCCATTCCATTGAGGAACGAAAGGTTTCAGGAATTCTCCGTAAGTAAGCTTGTGTACGGGTTTATTGTTGAATCGTTTCATTATAAAGAGTGCCAATCCTCCTAATATTAAAGAAATGATCGTACTCGTTAAATCAATTTGAGTATAATTTGTCAATAAGAAAAGCAAAGTCAGTATAATAGTAGAGTCCACTAACCATATTATGGGTATAGACGCCTCGGCGTTTCTTAAAATAGCTCGTTGATATAACAATGTCGTAAAACTTTGCCACTGCATACAGAATTTTTCGTTGCCTGTCGTTTTATAAAAATAATCTTCATAAGCGGATGGAGACCATTTGAAAGGCGGATAAGGTACTATCAGGATATCAGCAAGTTCAAGATACTTGTCTTGTCCCGGATATAATCTCGCTTCTTCCAGCGGCATGACAAAAGAAAAGTCGACGTAACATCCTAAGCCAATCTCTCCTTCATCGGATACAATGGCAAAGTCATGGAACGATACAGATGTTTTTTTGCAGATTTCTTCCGGAATTCCTAACTCTTCCTTAATGCCGCGAAGTACGCAATGATAAGGACTATAATATTGGTCGTGTTCAACCAAATCTGTCCGGGAAAAGGATTCATTGACAGGGACGTGCAAAGTGGACCTGTTGTCGCTCTCTATATTTCCGCTTCTTGCTGCTACCAACATTTTTTTAGCTCCGCTGGCATCTCTGCCTCCGATAATTATATCAATCCCGAAAGAAGAAAACAAGAAGGCTAGCGATTCTACCAACAAAAGTTTTATGTTATCATTTGCTTTGTTGGTTCTGCATATAATTTCTTGAAAGATTCTCTTGAATCTGCGGTCCTTGAATATTTTTTTGAAAACTTTAAATGTAAAATGATCCGTTTCGTATATATATAATAAAAGTTCGCCTTTTTCCAGTTTATAACCTCTAATTCCCACTTTATCACCAATAAAGCGGATGGAACCATCTTTTGTGATATCTGACTGGACTTGTATAATGGCATTATAAACGTTTTCCAGAGAATATATATCCTTTAATATATCACATATAAATTCTTTGTGCCCATTTTCATTTTCTAGATAGAAAAATTGACTCCGGTCATATCCTTTTTCCCTGATTTTTTCTGTCAGACTATCATAATAGGCAACAATCTCGTTCTTTATGATTCTTTCAATGATAGATTTATCTGTTATCACCTGGCGGGTTTCGTATGATTCGTCAGTAGTGGCAAAATGAATCTTCATCATTCTGGGATTGGCAGGTATGTCTTTTACTTCCTTTAATGTGGTGGACAATATACCGACTAATCCTTTGGGGATAATTAGTGCAGCTTGTTCATATTTAAGATAGGGAAATTCTTTTATTCGTTTGAACGGTATCCGTTGTAGTATATGCTTGTAATTGGCGCAGCATTCGGTGATTACTATCCCTCCGACTGGTATCATTGCATACCACCTGTATTGGCCATCGGTTATAAAGAAAATGATTATTGTTATAACAAACAGGGTAATGTCAAATATGGCTCTTATCTTATATCGTGCCAGATCGACTTGTGACACTAACATCCAATTCAAAACTCTTAATATTACAATTTTTCTGATCCTTACAATTCTTTTGTAGATATTGAACAATGGAATGATTACTGGTATCGCGATAGATAAGAGAAAGAGAAGTTTGTTTGAAGTAATATTTGTGAAGATATCACTCCAGTCCAGATTATGAACATAGTCCACTGTCGCTTGAATTAGATTGTTTTCCATAATATGGATGTTTTGATAGGTGTTTGTTCAAAGATCAGAAATTTACAGGTCCTACAATTTTTGCAGGATTTCCAGCTACCAAGGTATATGCTGGGACGTCTTTGGTGACAACGGCACCAGCAGCAACCATGCACCATTCTCCTAAAGTTACCCCACACAAAATTGTAGCGTTGGCTCCGATAGAAGCGCCATATTTAACCACAGTCTCGCTGACGTCCCAATCTTCGGATGATTTTAATGTTCCGTCAGGATTTATGGAACGTGGATATTTGTCATTTGTGAAAGATGCCGATGGCCCGACAAAGACTCCGTCTTCCAATGTCACGCCATGAGGAATCATAACATTATCTTGTATTTTGACTCTGTTTCCGATTATTACGTTTGAATCAATAAATATATTACGATGAATTTTGCCTTAGTCTACAATATTCGCATTGGGAGCGATGACTGTAAATTCTTCAATAATAGTTCCTTTTCCTATTTGTGCGTTTGCAGCTATCTTAGCCGTTGTGTCAATCATGCTTTTCGTTTTTGTACTTCAGTCTACAAAAATAAGAATATAGAAGGACAAATGCAAGTTATCATTTAGCTCTTTGTTATTTCTTGATTATCAAGGTAAAACGTATGATCTGATTACAGATATGTCTGATTCTTATATTTTAGCTGATGGAATAGAAACACCTTACAGGTGTAAATTGCCGATTTGGATTGTCGGCTTCCTGTATTAGCGAGGAACCTGTAGAAAATATTCATTTCTCATAATGTTTGTGGGACGTAAATAAGCGTGGATAAGCGGTTAATGGTAAGGCTCGAGTGAAATTGCCGAATGAAACCTGCAGTTTTTCTAGAAAATGCTAGTTCTATTCGGCAAATTACTCTATATTTGTCTGTATAACCCCAAAACAAGAAATGATGGATACACTTTATAGGTCATACCGGATGTTGCTTAGCAACATATCTACTGATTTTATCCGTTATCTCCATGATGAGATAGAGTGGAGTAGTAGGCTTATAGGAAAAGGGATATTTGCTTCGTTTACAAAGTATCATTAAGCAGACTTTGTAAAATGATATACCGACTTTTGCGAATATGAATATAGCAACAGCATTGAAATTGAAAAGACTGTTGTATATCATAGCGAAAAGTGTTCCGTTTAAACCTAATTTTACCAAGTTGGCGACTTTGCTTGATATGAATAGAAATACGGTTTCTGATTTGATGTGTTATCTGGAAAAGGCTGGAATAATTAATCAGCTTCGGGCAGAGACGGAAGGTGTCAGACTTTTAGGTAAAGTGGACAAGGTGTATCTGAATAATACGAATTTGGCTTATGCGCTTTCTGACAATACACCGGATATTGGTAACGTGCGTGAAACATTTTTCTTTTCTACTTTGCGAGTTGTTTGTCCGGTAACCACATCAGAAGTTGCTGATTTTACGGTGGGTGGTTATACCTTTGAAGTAGGTGGAAAGAATAAGTCGCAGAAGCAGGTGCATGATGTGGAGAATGCGTATGTTGTGAAAGATGATATTGAGTACGGAATGCGTAATGTGGTTCCTCTCTGGGCATTTGGTTTTTTATATTGAGATAATATGTATATTTGTACGATGTGAACTTAAACAGATTGAAATATGAGTGGCAAGATTTACCCTATCGGTATACAGAATTTTGAAAAAATTCGTAAAGGTGGCTATTTTTATATAGATAAAACAGCATTGGTTTATCAACTGGTGAAAACCGGAAGCTACTATTTTTTGAGTCGGCCGCGCCGTTTTGGCAAAAGTCTGCTTATTTCTACGCTTGAAGCCTACTTTCAAGGAAAGCGGGAACTCTTTGAAGGACTGGCTATGGAGAAGCTGGAAAAAGATTGGGTAAAATATCCTGTATTACATCTTGATCTTAATACGGAAAAATACGATACTCCGGAAAGTTTGGAGAATAAACTGAATGGGGCGTTGGTGGAATGGGAGAAGATATATGGCGAAGAGCCCTCGGAGAAATCTTTAGCGATGCGTTTTGAGGGGATTATTAAGCGTGCCTGTCAGCAAGAGGGGCAAAGTGTGGTGATCCTGGTGGATGAGTATGATAAGCCAATGCTGCAGGCTATTGGTGATGATGTTTTGCAAAAGAGTTTCCGCAATACATTGAAAGCCTTCTACGGCGCATTGAAAAGTCAGGACGGCTGTATCAAATTTGCTTTGTTGACGGGAGTTACCAAGTTCGGTAAAGTCAGTGTATTCAGTGATTTGAATAACCTGAATGACATTTCAATGTGGAATAAGTATATAGACATTTGTGGTGTGAGCGAACAGGAACTATACGATAATCTGGATGCCGAGCTTCATGAGTTTGCCAATGTGCAGGGAGTGACGTATGAAGAGATATGTGTCCGGTTGAAAGAAATGTATGATGGTTATCATTTCACGCACAATTCCAAAGGAATGTACAATCCCTTCAGTCTGCTTTTGGCTTTTGATAGGAATGAGTTTAAAAGCTACTGGTTTGAAACAGGTACTCCCACTTATTTGGTGGAATTGCTGAAGAAACACCATTACGACCTTCATCGGATGGCTCATGAAGAAACCGATGAACAGGTACTGAACAGTATAGATTCTGAATCTACCAATCCTATTCCGGTAATCTATCAGAGCGGGTACCTTACCATTAAAGGGTATGATGAAGAATTTGGTATTTACCGTTTAGGTTTTCCTAATCGTGAAGTGGAGGAAGGATTTATCCGTTTTCTGCTTCCTTATTATGCGAACGTCAATAAAGTGGAATCTCCCTTTGAAATTCAGAAATTTGTTCGTGAAGTGGAGGCTGGTGATTACGAATCTTTTTTCCGTCGTCTGCAAAGTTTCTTTTCTGATATTCCATACGAGCTTGCCCGCGAACTGGAGTTACATTATCAGAATGTACTTTATATTGTATGTAAACTGGTCGGTTTTTATGTAAAAGCGGAATATCATACGAGTGAAGGCCGTGTGGATATGGTATTGCAAACTGATAAGTTCATTTACATCATGGAATTTAAACTGAATGGTACGGCAGAAGAAGCTTTGCAACAGATAAATGACAAGCATTATTCCCGACCATTTGAAACGGATTCACGAAAACTTTTTAAGATTGGTGTGAATTTCAGTGCTCAAACAAGAAATATAGAGAAGTGGTTGGTCGAAAATTGAACTGCCTGCGCCGGAAATAAGATATCCATTTCTCATATTCTCATAGATTTGATTTAAATGGCAGATAATTAATAAAGTAAGCTATGAGAAATACTTTTAAAATTGGTATTTCTCATAGTTTTATTCGCAAATAGACCTTGATTTGGCTTATTTCTCATACCTGTTGAACTCATTTCTCATAATGGCCCGGTGTTGGTATATAAATAGGCTGTGTGGGCTTACCTATATTCTGTAAGTTGCCTTTTGCCTTTAGGCGACGGATTTGCCTACTGGCCATACTTTGAGTGAAACAGCAGAGCGACTGCATATTACTACGGGTTAATACAGGATGAGTTGCAAAATAGGCAGTAAGTTTCTTGTCGATCTCTTCTTCAGAAAGAGAAGCGGAATGTGGCTTGTATTTTGAACGTCGTAGATGAGTGCTCATGCACAAACTCCTTAAATCTCTGTCAGCCTGGAAGTTAATGGACTTAAGCTTCACTTTGTCAGCACGAGTGGTAAGCGAGTGCACGGGTTCGGTAGCTTGCAATGTAATCTGGAAATAGCCGATTCCATCCAGATGTACTCGTTCTCCCTCGCACAGATGGTTGCCCATGCATCTACTCAATTCCATTAACATGGCTTCTACTTCTGCTTTCCCGAAAGTAGTTGCCATGTGGATTTCTCTTGCCAGCTTTTGAGTGGTCACATGTTGAAAATTAACCACCCGTGGGTGATAACTAGGTTCTTCCCCTTCTTTTTCCGGTTGGGGATTCTTATAAAACTCGAATTGTATTGCCATCTTTGTTTTAATTTAATGGTTATTTATATGTTATGTACTGATGCTCTTAGTGTATCTTGCTTTTATTCTTTTATTATTCAACCGCCATCCTGATTGTTCCACTACAGTGAACGGTTCTTTTCACTCTAGTAGACAGAACTTTTTACTGTAGTGAACAGGCCTGTGCACTCCAGTGGAACGATTGGGATGCTCTTTCAAAGATACGACATTATTAGGTGAAAAACAAGTAATTAACTAGTTGTTTGCATGAAAGAAATAGCTAGCTGTTTTCTAAGATAAGCTTGGCGGATAAACAGGAGAATAGTTGTGTCTGACTATGAGAAATACCCTGATAGAGTATGAGAAATAGCGGCTTTTTGAAGAAAATCGATGAGGATAGTATGAGAAACACCTGTTTTAAAAACGTTTCTCATAATGTACTTCTTTGATTATATGTGCTTTATCTGAAATCTATGAGAACATGAGAAATAGAATTGAAAAATCTTTGGTTCTTAATCAAATTCCGTGCTACTTATTTATGTTCAATTACCTTATTCATGGCTATTCTGGAGTACTTTAAGATGCATATAGTTTGGATAATTTATTTGTTATTTCTAATATGCCGATATCCCTTTATCCATCGGCCTTTCAATGAGCTTTACTAGCACGGAATTTGATTAAGAACCAAATCTTTTCTAGTAGAAAGATGAAATAAGTATTCTCTGAAAAGTTGTTTGTGTGGAATATTTACAGTATATTTGTGTCGTAATAATCGCCCTACAAAACACATGCAGGACAAATAAATAAAGTAATGAGAATAACACTGGTAAGAGACGATGGCAAGGTGAACACTATGCGTACGTTGAGAATTGAACAGCTCGTGGAGCAAATGAAAGTGGAAACTAAAACACAGCCCGTCTCAAAAATGAGAGAAGTCCTGCCTTTTATGCTTCCGGGTGATAAAAATGACTATGTACAGAAAGTGCCGAAGCTGATACCTGCAGCCGCCTTTTTTCGTAAAGGCGGCATAACGACGATGAGTGAATACAATGGAATTGTGATGATTCAGGTCAACAACTTGTCCGGACACATGGAGGCGGATGAGGTGAAAGAACGGGTAAAGGAGCTTCCGCAGACTTACTTAGCTTTCACCGGTTCTTCCGGAAAGTCTGTGAAAGTATGGGTGCGCTTTACTTATCCCAATGATCGTTTGCCGACAACTAGTGAAGAAGCGGAGCTTTTTCATGCGCATGCCTATCGGTTGGCAGTGAAATTTTATCAGCCACAACTTCCTTATGATATCGAGCTGAAAGTACCTTCGTTGGAGCAATATTGTCGTTTAACTTTTGACCCGCATTTGTATTTTAATCCCGAAGCAATGCCTATTTATATGAAGCAGCCTGCCGCTATGCCGGGTGAGGTGACTTATCGCGAACGGGTGCAAACGGAAACTTCACCGTTGCAACGGCTTGCACCGGGATATGAAAAGTGTAATGCGCTTTCTGTCCTTTTCGAAGCTGCTTTTGCACGTGCGTTGGATGAAGAGACTGATTATCAACCGGAAGGAGACAAACAATCGCTGTTGATTAACCTCGCAGGACATTGTTTCCGTGCCGGTATTCCTGAGGAAGATACAGTACGCTGGTCTCGTGCCCATTATCGTTTGCCAAAGGACGATACATTGGTTCGGGGAACCGTGCGAAATGTATACCGCACTTGTGAGGGATTTGCGAGTAAAAGTAGTCTGTTGCCGGAACAATTATTTGTCATGCAGATGGATGAGTTTATGAAACGGCGTTATGATTTTCGTTTCAACCAGTTGACGTCACAAGTGGAATGTCGTGAACGGAACAGTTTTAATTTTTATTTTCATCCGGTGGATAAACGATTGATGGCAAGTATTGCAATGAATGCACATTATGAAGGGCTTAAGCTGTGGGATAAAGACGTGGTACGTTACCTGAATTCGGATCATGTGCCGGTTTATCAGCCTATCGAGGAATTCCTTTATGACCTTCCTCATTGGGATGGTAAGGATCACATCGGCGATCTTGCCAAGCGAGTTCCTTGCGATCATCCTCATTGGGCGCAATTGTTTCGTCGTTGGTTTCTTAGTATGATAGCGCATTGGCGTGGAATGGGAAAGAATCATGCAAATAGCACTTCTCCTATATTGATAGGTCCACAGGCTTATCGTAAGTCTACATTTTGCCGGTTGATTTTGCCTCCATGCTTGCAGGCTTATTATACGGATAGTATTGATTTCAGTCGGAAACGGGATGCCGAACTATATTTGAATCGCTTTTTATTGATTAATATGGATGAGTTCGATCAGATTGGCATCAATCAGCAGTCTTTCCTCAAACATATTCTGCAAAAGCCTGTTGTCAACACACGGCGACCGAATGCTTCGGCTGTGGAGGAACTTCGTCGGTATGCTTCTTTTATAGGTACGAGCAACCATAAAGATTTACTGACGGATACTTCCGGCAGTCGTCGTTTTATCGGTGTTGAGGTGACTGGAGTGATTGATGTGGTCCGCCCTATTGATTATGAGCAATTGTATGCCCAGGCAATGGCACTGCTGCGTAGTAATGAACGTTACTGGTTTGATGAGAAGGAAGAGGCTATTATGACGGAGGCGAACCGGGAGTTTGAGCAGTCGCCGGCAATCGAGCAGTTGTTCCAGGTGTATTACCGGGTAGCGGAAGAGGAAGAAGAGGGAGAATGGTTACTTGCTGCAGATATACTTCAGCGGATACAAAAGGCAAGTAAAATGAAGATTTCTTCCGGACAGGTTAATTATTTCGGGCGTATTTTGCAGAAGCTGGGAGTAAAGTCATTCAGGAAAACACGCGGAGTTTATTATCATGTGGTGGCTGTTGGGCAAGGGTGATGATGAAATAATGCACGAGATGTGCATTTTATTATTTTATAATAATTATCTTTGCGTAATAACGTGAGATATACGAAGACTATGATAAGAAATCCTTTTATAACAAGTGGATATGTGTCTGCTGATTATTTTTGTGACCGTCAGCAGGAAAGCGAACAGTTGGTACGCGAAGTGATGAATGGGAATAACCTGGCTCTTGTCTCTACCCGACGAATGGGAAAGACGGGCCTGATCCGTCATTGCTTTCAGTTTCCTGAAATTAAGCAGGATTATTACACCTTCTTTATTGATATATATGACAGCCGGTCATTGCGCGACTTGGTATTTGCACTTAGTAAAGAGATTTTGGAAGTACTGAAACCTGTGGGGAAGAAAGCTTTGCATGGTTTTTGGGAATGTGTGAAATCTTTGCAGGCCAGTATCTCTTTTGATGTGAATGGTATGCCTTCTTTGAATTTGGGATTAGGAGATATACAAGCTCCGGCTACTACGCTCGATGAAATTTTCCGGTATTTAGAGCAAGCGGATAAGCCTTGTTTGATTGCCATTGATGAATTTCAGCAGATTACCGGGTATGCAGAGAAAAATGTAGAGGCTACTCTCCGGACTTATGTGCAGCATTGTAATAATGCGCGTTTTATTTTTGCCGGGAGTCAGCGTCATGTGATGGGGAATATGTTTTTGACGCCTTCCAGACCTTTTTATCAAAGTGTGTCAATGATGCATTTGGAAAGTATTCCTTTAGAAGAATACATTCGTTTTGCATGTATGCATTTCAAACGTGCAGGCAAAGAAATGGAAGAAAGTGCTGTTACCACAGTTTATCAACAGTTTGAAGGAATCACATGGTATATACAAAAAGTATTGAATACACTTTATGATATGACCCCGGAGCACGGAGTCTGTAAAGTGGAAATGGTGTCAGAGGCTATTCGGCAGATTATTGATTCATTCAGATATACTTATTCGGAAATCCTTTTTCGTTTGCCGGAAAAGCAAAAGGAGTTACTGATTGCTATCACTAAAGAGGGAAAAGCGAAAGCTATCACTTCCGGTGCTTTCATAAAGAAATACAGACTGGCTTCAGCCAGTTCTGTGCAGGCAGCATTGAAAGGATTATTAGAAAAGGATTTTGTGACCCAGGAAAAGGGAGTGTATCAAATATATGATCGTTTCTTGGGTATTTGGTTGAAAGAGAATTATTGAGTCGTTTTTTGTTAAGGGCAATATAAATACCATCAAGATAATAAATGGTACTGACCGTACCGTATTAACAATTGTATTTGTGATGGTGTAAATAATATTATTTCTAATAATCCCATTTGGGCTTGTTACGACTAATGTAACAGCCATAATGAGGCCCAGTATTGTGCCGAGAAATAGTGAGACAAACACCATAAACAAGGTCTGTTCTGCTGATAGCAATAACTGTGCCCCAGAAACACATAATTCCAGTGAAAAGAAGTCCATTATATTTCTACCTCCTCCCACTCAAAACCTTGTGACAAAAGGTATTCTTTCACCTTACCCACATCCAAGTCATTACCTATGAA
>OGET01000616.1_pt1 | contig 13409 bp, 4 predicted proteins | sample 1570771 | NCBI WGS metagenome assembly OGET01 (sample SAMEA2582032, study PRJEB24529) | metagenome | biome: Human gut stool | place: China | collected 2011 | reverse complement strand
CAGCATCCATGGAAGAGGTATCTGCTTCTCTACATGATTTAGCCCAAGGATGTAATAATCTGCTAGAGAAAATGGCAGGCATGAATGAGGATGCTAAGAACTCTGCAATGAAGTTGCATGAAGTGAAGCTTACTGCAGAAAATAGCTATAAAGAAGCGATTGCATCAAAAGAAAAAACAGTAGAAACATTTGATGGCATTCAAAAGGATGTCGCGGAGGCAGTAGAAGCATCTAAGTCTGTAAATGAAATTGCAAAACTTACAGAAAATATCTTAAATATCGCAGCACAGACAAATCTTCTAGCACTTAATGCATCGATTGAAGCAGCAAGAGCAGGGGAAGCAGGCAGGGGCTTTGCCGTTGTTGCAGATGAAATCAGACAGCTTGCAGATAGTTCACGTGAGACAGCAAACAATATTCAGGAAATTAGTGGAAAAGTTATTGAGGCAGTAAACAATCTGTCTGGAAATGCAACGGAAATGATTCGTTTTGTAGATGAAAAGGTAGCACTTGATTATGACAACTTTGTAAAAATTATTGGAAATTATGATGCTGATTCTGATCAGGCAAGTAATACATTTAACGAGTTTGCAGTTAAGTCAAAAGATAGCTTAGGTACAATGAATGATATGAATGAAGGTATCAATAATATTTCTATAGCGATTGAAGAATCTGCAAAAGGTGTTACAAACGTAGCACAAGAGATATCACAACTTGTAACAGCAATTTCAGCAATTAAAGTGCAGGCGGACGAAAATAAGAACCTTTCGGAAGATTTATCGGATGAAGTAGCAAAATTTGAAAAAGTTTAACTAACAGATTTTTATTATGAGAAAAACTGTATTAGGTAAATAACCCGCACTAACTAAAAATGAATGCCAGAATAAGCACAAAGGCATAGCCCCATTACGGGTTCTATGCCTTTGCGTTTTCCGGAAGCAGCATCCGGTCGTCGATATAGTAATCACAGGAAATCTTCCGGCTGTTGTGTCCATAGAATTCGATGACAGGCTTGTTACCGGCTTAAGGAAAAAGTCTGCAATCCTCATGGCGTATAGCAGAGAAGGAATATGCTGTTTTGACTCGATATTGGCAATAGTTTTCAGGCTGATGCAGGTTGCTGATACATGCTATACAAAGACAACTACAGACTACCGGCGGATGATAAGGAACTGAAAAGCAGCCGACCAGAGTTCTTTCAAAAAGTAGCATTTCATCTGGCATTCGCAACAACGGTCCGAATAGGAGAGCTGCTTGGGCTGACATGGGACTGTGTGGATATATCAGAAGAAGCTATTTCAGAGAACAGGGCATATGTCTTTATTAACAAACAGGTGGAGCGTGTATCAAAGGAAGCTGTTGAGGAGCTGGATTCAAAAGAAGTCATTCTGATCTTCCCCTCACAAAGGAAGAATAATAAGACGGTCAGGGTGCTGAAAACACCAAAGACCGATACCAGCGAGCGCAAAGTTTATATACCGGGATTTGTGGCACAGTGCCTTATTGATATAAAGAAGGAACAGGATGAGGTAAAGGAGGCACTTGGCAGTGAGTATACCGATTACAACCTGATAATGGCGACTACTTTTGGAATGCCGATCAATAGCAGCTATATTCGGGATCAGCTGCAGAAAGTAATTGATAGAGAAGGTCTTCCGGATGTGGTTTTTCATAGTCTGCGCCATACAAGTGTCACATACAAACTGAATGAGCAGAAAGAGGAAGAAAATAAGATTACCATACCGGAGGGAGTAGATCCCGAACTGCTGATGAAAGTACTTGGCAATCCGGAGATGGCGGCTTTGCTTACTTCTCTGGCGAAGACAATGAAAGTATAAATATAGAAGAACGATATTGTGTGGAGTAAGAAATCTATGCAGTATCGTTTTTTTCGTTTCTTGTGAAAAAAACGTTGAAAAATTTTGCGTTTTGGGTGAGAGTATTTTCGATTTTTTGTACCTATATAAGCGAAGGGGTTTTTAAGCCGCATTTCAATAAATCCAGAGAGAAGGTTCAAACGAAATGTACGATACCGCAAAACGAGTCGCACTCGTCAAGCAGCGGGTGCGGGAAAACACCCGCCGGAGGCAGCGGCGCGGTATATATGGGCTGAGCGCAACGTGTATGCTGCTGTTCGCGGTGATGATGCAGGCGGCGGATGTGTTTGCAGTGCAGGGGCAGACAGCCGCATGGGGGGTGTTCGGCGCGATGCTGCTGCGGTGATGATGCGGGCGGCTATGTGCTGGTAGGCGTTGTCTGCTTTGCAGCGGCGGTGGTCGTTACCGTGTTTTGCACACGATTGAGAAAAAACAATAAATAGCAGGAACAAACCAAGGAGGATGAGGAAACATGAAGAAAAGATTTTTAGCGGCGCTGCTGAGCCTGTGCATGACGCTCACGCTGCTGCCAACTACGGCGTTTGCAGCGGTGAGCGATTCGATGGGCAACACACCCGAGGAAAATCAGGCGATTTTGGAGCAGCTCTCCGCCTTGACCGGCGATAGCAGCGACCAAGTGCTTTCCATGCTGAACGCTTTGGGGCTGCTGGACGAAGCCGGCAATTTCAAGGTGGATCAAACCATCACGCTGGACGGTCAGGTGTTGACACTGGCGGCTGTCATGGAGCTGCTGGAAAATCCCGCCACGGATCTCACCCGTATAGCCGACGTGGATGGGACTCCGGTGGCGCTGGGCGATTTGAAGACCATGATCCAAATCGAACAGGAGTTGCAGCGGATCAAGGACACCTATTTCTCCGGCAGGGAGTTTACCGGGGAAGCTCTGGAGAATCTCAATAACCTGATGGAGCAATTGGAGCTGCAGGGCATCAGTTTGCAGTATTCCGCCTCTGCCACAAAGCCTGAGGGCGTTGAGACGGTGGATATGAGCGGCATGATGAGCCAAACGCTGGGGGAACTCGCAACCAACAGCTGGAGCTCCGGGACTTTTACTGTATATGGCGGAAAACCGGTCGGCTTTTCCTACCGCATTCAAAAAGGCCAGCTCAGCGAGTATATCACCGGTGTGGAGGTCTCGATAGGCGAGACGAGTGGGGTCGCCCAAGGCGACGGGTCCTACAAGCTGACCTATGACGTAGGCTCGACTTTCAGTTTAGATGGTTGTAAAATCACTGTCAAGGTTACAACCAAAGGAGGGAACCCAGACTGGCTCGAGGGTTCTTATTCCTATGGCGACCTGCTGGGGATGATTGAATTTTACGATGCGGAAAATCTGGTGTTCTATGACGGTGCCGCTTATGCCGACCACTGTCAGCTCAAGCTAAAAAAGACGGTTGACGCCCCCACAATACAAACATCAGTGAGCGCGCCGAACTATGAGGAAAGATACGAAAGTACAGAAACAATACAGGGGGATATGTATATTCCTTTGCTGGCAAATGAATACAATATCGGCGAAGGTGCCAACAATCAGGACTTCGTTGCGCTAAGCGATACCATCAGAATTTTGGAGGGTGCCCGCAACTCGGTGCTTCCCGTCGACTCCGACCCATTTTATCAGCCATACAAAATCGATGCCAGCATCGAGTTTAGCTGGAGCGGAGACATAGCTGCCTATAATGGCTCTGCGCCGTATGGCAATTATATTTCTGCAAACCCGATACCCTATGCCCCGTTCTGTCTGACGGAGTACAAGCTCGATGGAACAGCTCTGACGCTCACCACCGACGGAAAGAAAACGGAGAACTGTACGATTAACAATGGCAGTACGGTCAGCATCTCCCTGCAGTCTACCACGCAAAACAGAGAGAATCATCAGTACTATCTGCCCTTCGAACTGTATCTGAAGAATGTAAATAATAATATCCCAAATTCCACCACCACCGCCAAGACCAGCAAAGTTACAGCCACGCTGGTGGACACGGACAATCCCACCATTCAAAGCGTCACGGCCCCGGCGGGAACCTATGCCAGCGGACAGCATGTGCCCATCACAGTTACCTTTAACGAGTTCGTGAATCTTAGCAACGCCACCGTGACCATCAATGGCAAAGTGTATAGCGCCGCTGAGCTTTCCATGAACAACTACGGCGTCACGGCAATGCTCTGGTACCCAGTGCAGGATGCGGATGACACCACGGTCACCGTCAATGGTATGACCGGTGTGGAAGATGTTTTCGGTCATACGCTGGATACCTCACTCTATCCAAGCAACTCGATTACCGACGTTGATCTGAAGAGCGTCTTGATGCGTAACGCTCCCACCGCACTGACCGCCGACTACGCCGACGGCAAGGCATCGTTCACGATGAACGCCAACATGGAGCAGGTCTACAAGACCGTATACAGCAATTATCACACCCCGGCAGGCACAGACCCGAAGGAAGCCCCGTTCCGCCTCGAGCTGAGGTACGACTCTGCGGTTGAACCAATCCATCTGCAGGTCTATCTGGACACAGAGAAGGAAGCCTTCACCATTAGCGACTACGCAATCGCACCCTCTGCTTTGGACCGCACCTACACGGTGACGCTGCAGGCCAACGAGGGCACGAAAGCCGATCCTGACTGGGTGAATGTTCTTCCCCTGACCCGGCAGTTCACGGTGGCAAAGAAAGTTTCCGCGAGCACGGTGACGGTCGTCCCAGAAGAGAATGACGCCGACTATACGATTTCCCTCGGCAAAACCACCCGCCCCACGCTTAAGGCAGAGGTTTTGGGGGCCGGCGGTGAGACGGCCAGCTACACCACCGGCAAATGGAGCAGCAGTGACACGCTCATTGCCACCATCAACGAGGATACCGGCGTTGTTGCCACCACAGGAACCAAGGTGGGAGCCGTCACCTTTACCTTTACGGCGGACAACGGGACTGAGGACACTGCCGATGATGTGACGGGCGAGTCAAAGCCCTATACCGTGACGGCAGGCGATTCCCTGGCACTGGTGATTCCCGGCGGCGCATCCATCGTGACGCGGGTAAATCAGCCCGCCACCGTGCTGTGGAGCTCCAACGCCACGCTGATGGCGCCGAACAAAGAGTTCAATTACAGGATTGACCTGTATGAGGGCAACTACGCGAATGAGGCGGCGCTGAGCGGCCGCAAGCCCGTTGCGACTTATACCGTCGGCAAGGATAAAAACAGCGTGCGGATCGAGGAGAATGTGCTCTCCAAGCTCTCCAACGGCAATACCCCTGCCTACACGGTATTGGTCTCCATGCCGCACCCCAACGCCGGCGGTGAGGACGTCCGCCTGTCGGCACTTGCCTGGATCATCGTGCAGGCACCACCTGCCACAGCCAAGCTGACACCGCCCCAGAGCATTTACCTCAAGGATACCGACGGTGCCGTCAATATCGACTGGTCGGTGGAAAACACCACTGACGGCGCCCCTTTGCAGCCCACGCTGACCATCACCCGGGTCACAGAGGACAACACCACCAAAGTGGTGGACAGTGAGCGCCTATCCGGTACCTCCGGGAGCTTCCCCCTGTCATTACAGAGTGTGCAAGCCGGCAATCTGAAGGACACCTATCAAGTGGTTTTGAGCGTGGAGAATCCTGGTGAGGAATCTCCCAGCACCGACTCCTTCCCCCTGTATGTCTACGATGCCGACGCACTGAAGGTGCAGAACCACAAAGGAGACACGATTTCTAAGCTGACCATGGACAATACCTCCAAGGTCAGCGGCAGCCTGCCAACCGTTACAGCTGAAATTTTGCAGCTGCGCCAGGAGTTGGGGCTGATCGAGTACATAGGCATCAACTATGACGAGTACGGATGGAACTCCTTTAAAGACGGCATCCGGTGGCTCTCCAGCAACAACAATGCCATTTCCGTCAACTACAAGCAGGGCGGACTGTATGAGGACATCAGAAACTTCTCCTTTGATTCCTACCTTCCCGAAACCAAAATGGCGCTGTCCGGCTTGGCCAACGGCACCGCAACCGTTACGACTACCCATGCCGCCACGGGCATGAATGCCGCCGTACAGGTGACAGCGAAAACGCTGCAAAATAAGTTCTATCTCTTCCAGCTGATGCCTGCAGCGGAAACTACGCTGCAATACACCGACGGCAAAGGTGTGCCCAAAACGGTCACGACCAACAGTGAAGGCGTGCTGGCGCTTTACGAACCCAACGGAATCGCCAGTGAGGTGTCTCTGCGGTCCGGCTCCGGCGCGGATATTTATCTGGGCACCATCTATAAAGAAAATTTGCGTTCCGGCGAGCGGGATGCCACAAAACTGCAGCTTTATCCCTTGAATACCTTCAGCCTTCGGCGAGTTGCCCGGGCATCTGTGACGCTCATCACGCCGGGCGGCGATCCGCTGGCGAACAAGACGGTGACCGTTCGTGGCGGCGTTTATAAAAACGGAGGCTACTGCCAGACAGCTCTGCTGGGCTCCAGGGCAGGAGCACTTGTCAGCGGCATCACCGGCGACACCTATACCACGGATGCGGCGGGAAATATAACCGTCTATCTGGATTCCACCCAGTTCTGGTCGGCCGAAAAGGGCGAGAGCAACACCACGGCGCTTTCTGCTCTGGATCAGCTGGAGTACATTCTGGAGATCAGCGCAATTGACGGCGACAAGTACTATCCGCTGCTGCTGACCGTCAACGGCAAGCTGGGCGTGGACGATGTAATGCGCACCGCAGAGGGCGTTGTCTCTCTGGAGCGTGTGCCGGCGGGGGAGGAAAACAAACCCTTCATTGTGGCGCAAAGTGTTGATTACGGTCTAGCCAACGGTCAGAAGGTGGATGTCCGCAGCTCGACTGGGAAGATTGGCCCTAACAGCAGCTTTAAAACAGCAAGACTGCACACCACCATGTTCCTCTGGGGCGAGAAGATTGCCAACGCGCGGAATTACAGTCTCAAGCTGGCGGACGAATACGGCGTTATTCCTGCCGCCCAGAGCAGCAGTACCAAGCAGTATCCCTTCTCATCCATCCCCGTAGCGGAAAACGATCTGACTCTCACCGAGACCACCATGACCACCTCTGGATGGATCGCTGACGGCAAGGATGTGGGTATAAAAACGCAGCTGAGCCTGAACGGCAGCCTGCTGCAAGAGAAAATAATGCCCTTCCGGGTCGTTGATCTGACCCGAGTGCCCAAGGTGACAGAGGATGACCGCGTCACCGGTATTCTGGCGACGATGGGATCCTCCAGTGGAGTGAATCAAGTCGACTTTGGCGGAGTGGGCGATAGTAACATTCTCAAGGTGCTGACCGGACGGCTGGATGATCTGAGCGGTCCGGTGGACACTTCCGTGTTCAAAATGATTATCACCCCCAGCGAAGATCCCTCCGTGTTCCGTGCCATGATTTGGGCCGGGTACAATACGCTGGAGATGGAGGACATGGACTATTCCGAGGACGGCGTGGCGTTGGGTGCGAATGTGCTGACGCAGAACCTGGAAGTGGGTGTGCCCGGGACCGGGGACCTGAGCCAGATGTCCCAGGGCACCTATGATCCCAAGGGGGACTACAAAACCAACTCCATAGCCGATAATGTCACCAGCACGGATCTCAACTTGCAGTTGGAGGGCTTTTACGAAGCGGAAATCCGCTATAACACCGAAAAGAAGGAGTGGGAGGTTTTCACCGTAGGCGGCGGATTTACCACCGGCGTTGGTGTGGGCTTCTCCTTCAGCGTGAACGCCATGGCTGGTCCTGTGCCGTTGACAGCAACCTTTGAGCTGGGTGGTGCCATTCAGCTGGATTTCCGTACCGCAGTGCGCTACGGCCGGCAGGGCGAGGGTACAGAGCTTGCCTGGAGCGATCCCACGGCCACGGCAGTGAATGACTTTTTGACCACGCTGCGTATCAACGCCTATGTCCACGCGTTTGGCGGTATTGGCTTTGACTATTCGGTCGTGGCGCTGAAGATCGGCCTATTCGGCAATTTGGATGTGGACAGTCAGAATAAGTTCCTTTCCCGCACCTATCTTGCCGACGAGACAAAGCGCCAGATCAACGGTCAGGCTCTGGGAATCCAAAGCGAAGTGGGAATCAAATTTGTGGCAACCTTCCTGTTTATCTCCTACGAGGCGGTGATCGCCTCCGGAACCCTTGGAGCCACCAGGACTTTTAATGACTGGAAAACAATCGACGACTACTGGAATAGCGCCACCAGTGGGCTGAGCCTTGCTTCGCTGCGGATGGCGGCGGCCCAGAGCGGAATGCAGGTGGCTTCTGGCAGTGCAACGCTCCAAAGCCGGGACTATCTGGAGCAATATGCCCGTACCTGGGGCCAGCCCCAGCAGCGGATGATGCTGTTCTCTCTGAACTCCACCAGTGGGCTGGAAAACATCCAGACCAATGCCAACCCCACATCCTATCCACAGCTCAGCGATGACGGGAAGGTATTGACCTACATCAACGACGGCAACAGCAGCAGTATTTACGACAGCCGGGCGCATTTTTCCACCCTCAATGGCGGCGTCTATACTCCCTCCAGTGAAATTGACGCTCCCACAGGGTTCCCCGGCTACGGCGACACGAGCGTTTCTTTGTCCGGCACTGGCAGCTTTGCGGCGGCGGCTTGGGTTCGCATGGGCACCGACCTGCCGGGTAAAAATGCCGGTGATGCCGTGACATTGGAAGAGCAAAACCTGCTGATGAACAGCACGGAGATCGTAGTGTCCGTCTATAACGGCTCAACCTGGACATCCACCCGCCTAACCAACGACGGCACGCCGGATCTGGCCCCAGCCACGGCAGTGGGCGGCGACGGCAAAGCCATCGTGTTCTGGCGCAACGTCTACACCCCCGATCCCGGTACGCAGGGCAGCAACAACCTGCTGAACTTCACGACCAGAGATTGTATCATGTACAGTTGCTATGACAGCACTAACGGCACCTGGAGCAAGGCAAAAATGCTTTATAACGGTGCTACTGGCAGCGTGAAGGCGTTGCAGGCGGCCATGCTGCCCGACGGAACCGCTATGGCGGTTTACTCGCTGGACCGCAGCGGAACCGGAGATACCTCCGCCTACGAGATCGCCTATTGTACCGTGGCTGCTGACGGAACTCCCGGTACAGCCATGTTGGCGACCTGTGACAGCAATCTTGACGAAACCCCCCAGGTCGTTGCAGCCAATTTCGGCAGCGGGGATGACCGATTTGTCATCGGTTGGCACAGTGTCCGAGACGGCAGCAGCGATATTCAGCTGTTGGCTGTGGACGGCAGCGGCACCATGTCCAACAGTTTCCCCGGCTCTCTGTCGACCCTGACCAGCAGCGGCAACGCCGTCGTGGGCGGAGACTTCCGCTTCGCTTCCCTCAGCGGGGATCATCGCAGCCGCAATGATCTTACCATCGTCTGGAATGAGACTGTCAATAACGCCAACGGCGCGGTAGATCACGGCATTTTGAAGGCGGCCAAGCTGCGCTATGCCACAAATACCTACACTCTGTCCGCACCATTGGAACTGGCAGAGCTGCCGGATCGCACGCTGGCTGACCACTTTGATGCCTATGTCAGCGGCACCAATCAGGTGCAGACCGCCATTCAGGCCACCCGGTATGACGATGAAAACCAGGAGGTAATCGGCGGCGTGACCGTTCCGGGTGAGGAAACGATCCTCTATACCGCTACCTCTGATTTTATCACCGATGCGGTGGCAGTGGAACAGGTCGGTGTGGATTATGCAACGCTGGCGTTGAACAGCCTGACACCCATTCGCTTTACCATCCGCAACACCGGGCTGAACGATGTGACAAACCTAACGGTCAGCCTTGGCAGTGGGGAAACCGCCACTCTTTCGGAAACACTGCTGCCCAATGAAAGCACCACCCTTACCGTCTGGCACCATGTGGGGGACCTCGTGACCGACCCGGGCTATACCATCACCGCCGGCGGCATCCACGAAAACGGCACAGTGTATCTGGATTATCCCGACATTGGAATCTCGCAAATGGAAGTGATTGCGGAGAGCGCCGGCAAGCGCACGGTGCGCATGACTCTCTATAATTCCTCTGCCGCCACGCTGGCCGGCGGAAAGAGCCGCGAGGTGAAGCTTGCGTTCTATGCGGATGATCTGCATACCGAACCTGCAGAGGTAGCCTGCACCACAAACGGCGTATCGGTTAGCGGTAATGAAATCACCATTTCCGAAGACAGCGCCCTCGCCCGCATTGATCAGGGAACCTTTACACTGGACCTGACCTATGATCTGGGCGAGTATATGACATCCATTGGCAAAACCGAGATCCCCAATGTGGGTACCTATCTGTACGCCGAGGCGTGGGCGGAAGGCCAGATTGGTGGAACGGGAAGCAATCAGCGCCTGCCGGAGTATAACGGCAGTGACAGCGAGGCCAGCGTCCATATGACCGGCGCACTGGCCCGCACCGGAGAGCAGCTGACGATGGATGTGACACAGGGGAACGACGGCAACGGTCACAGCACCGCCGCCATTACCCTGCGCAACAACTGCCTGCAGTCTCAGACTGGCGCAGAGCTGGTGGCCACGCTGCTGGATGCTGCCGGGACCGTTCTGGAAACGAAAAAGACCAGTATTGGCGGTGCCATCTCCGGGGAAACCTTCCAGACAGAAACCGTCACCTTCTCCCGGCTTGGCACCCGCGTAGTGGTGCGAGCCGCAGTGCCCGGTAAAGACCTTCTGACCTTTGAAGGTCTGGCAGTGGGGCTCGGCGATTTTACCGCCAACGGAACGAACTATACCTATACGCTGCAAAATGATAGCGGAGCAACATCTACGCTAGTCACAGCGGTGTCTGGAAACGGCGAGCCCGTGAGCATCAACGGACAGGCTCTGTCCACCGGCGGCAGCGCAACCGTTGCCATCCCCAACAGCGGCACAACCGACATTGTCGTGAGAATCGGTGCTAAAACCTACACGCTGACGATTCTGCGCAATAGCGGCACAGGCGGTAATGAAGGCGGTGGCGGAAGCGGTAATGAAGGCGGTGGCGGAAGCGGCAGCACCGGCGGCAACGGCGGAAGCGGCTACAGCTACTACACCATCAAGGCAACTGCCGGGGCTGGCGGCTCCATTTCTCCATCCGGCAATGTCAGCGTCCGTGAGGGCAGAGATCAGACCTTCACAATCACTCCGGATAAGGGCTATGCTGTCGCCAACGTCAAGATTGACGGCAAGAGCATTGGCGCGGCGAAGTCTTATACCTTTGAGAATGTCAGCAGAACCCATACCATCGAGGTCATCTTTATGAAAGCCAACGGCAACCCCCAGACCGGCGTGTTTGTGGATGTAGCCACCGGCAGCTATTATGAGGACGCTGTGGATTGTGCTGTTCTCTTTTCACTACAAGAAACAAATTAATGACATTTTGAGCTGCGCCGCTATCCAAGCGCGGCAAGGAGACAGCATTATGAAAAGAATCACAAGAATCATTCGTCCGATCATCTGCATAGTTGTCCTTCTCGTTGCTATGACCACGGCAGTCAGGGGCTGCTATCAGAGAGAGACAGAGCCTATCGACATTCCCGGCACATCTGCGCCTCAGCCATCAGCGCCTCTCGCGGGTGAAGTTATCCCCTCGGTGGACAGGCAGACAGAGTTGGCAGAAGCCAGAGCGAAGAATCCCGACACCGTGGCGTGGCTGTATATCCCCGGTGCGGAGGTGGACGACCCTGTGATGCAGGCGGAGGACAACGGCTATTACCTAAAGCTGGATGAAAACGGTGAGTACGCCATGTGGGGCTGCTATTATGCCCATTGTGAAAACAAAATCGGCGGCAGGGATAAGCTGGACAAAAACACCACCATTTTCGGCCACTCCGCCAGCAACTGCGACCCGGACGGTGTGCGGTTCACCAAGCTCTATCGTTATATGGACGTAGACTTTGTAAAGGAGCATCCGTATATCTATCTCTCTGTGGATGGTGAGGACATGATCTTTCAGATCACCGCACTGTTCGTCACGGATATTGGCTTTGACTATATTGCGCCTGATCCCACGGGAGATGATCTGACCAGCTTCTTTGAGACGATTGCGCGGAAAAACTGGCTTGACTTTGATGGCGTGACTTTCTCCGAGGAAGATACTGTTCTGACCCTCTCCACCTGCTGCCGGAAGTATGACAAGGCCAACAGCGGCAATCAGCGGCTGGTGGTCATGGCAAAGCTGCTGCCGGAGGGTGCAACCGCACAGGAGTTCAGCGTATCCCTTGTGGATAGTCCTGAAATGCCCTAAAAGAAATCAGAATACGACGATAACAGGACACCCATCCTTGCGGTACTGAAAAGCAGCGTATGATATAGGGAAAACGGCGGCCGCCCCGTACAGAGCAGCCGTGGTTTTTGCTGTCCCTACATTTAATAGGTTGCCAAAATAATTTGATCAAAAAACATCGACATCCCTTGCTCATACACGCTATAATATAGATAATCTAATAAGAAAACAGTGTTATCATTACTGCTACAGATAGAATGGTAGCCATATTTATGAAAAAATCATTGGAACGGAATGGCTGAACCCTCAGGGTGACAATGTCAGCGATTTGACAGCGAAAACCATTTTTCTCAGGTGATTTTCCGTTTTCTTATTTTGACAGAGATTTACAAAATAGTCAGGAAAATCAAGGCTTTCCTTGACTCATATTTACTTAAAATAATCGCTGTTCCCAGTGTGGACTCGAGCTCCTAAGCACTAGTTGAGGGTTCGATTCCCCCTGGGAACAGTCAAATTTTGCAACAATGATGACCACAATTCATTGTTGCTTTTTTTTATTTATAGGTGCTTACGAGCACCGAATGCCGCGACAACGAGCGTGTAACGCGAGTGAGTTCAGGGAAAAGGAGAGAATGCCTATGGCAGAAAAAAACAGACGAACGAGTTACGGATGAAAAAGTGGTAGAAATTGAAATGGAAATTTTCTAAATATGTGCCACAAATCTTGAAAAAATCTTGATTTGTGGCATAATAAATATATATTTTGATTTGGAGATGATGTTATGTATATAAAGCGTGAAAGATATCTAAGCAGAATAAGACAATTTTATGATGTGGATTTAATTAAGGTTCTGACAGGTGTTAGAAGATGTGGAAAATCTATATTGTTAGAGCAGATTAAAGAAGAATTTATTGAAAATGGGTTTGATAGAGCGCATATTATTACCATTAATTTTGAAGATTTGCAATTTGAAAAAATAAGAACTGCAGAAAAACTTAATTCCTATGTGAATGAGCAAATCAAGGATCATGACAAATACTTGATTTTTTTAGATGAGATTCAGCATGTCAGGAGCTTTGAAAAGGTTTTAGCTTCCTTTCGGGCAACATTAAATTGCTCAATTTTTATTACTGGAAGTAATTCGAAATTGCTATCCGGCAAGATGGCAACATTGTTGGTTGGAAGATGTGTTGAATTTAGAATAATGCCATTTTCCTTTGCCGAAAGCTACGAATATGCTACAGCTATAGGAAGAAATATGTCTCCGGATGCGTTTATGATTGATTA
>OGET01000613.1_pt1 | contig 13504 bp, 7 predicted proteins | sample 1570771 | NCBI WGS metagenome assembly OGET01 (sample SAMEA2582032, study PRJEB24529) | metagenome | biome: Human gut stool | place: China | collected 2011 | reverse complement strand
AAGATTTGAAAGCCTATCCGGAATTCAGTAAAGCACAGGTAATCCTCGGAGGTAGCAACACAGGTATGTCCGCACAGGCTAGTGCCGACTTTGAGGTTTACGGATATGATATGACGGTAACCGACAGCGTGGCAGCTCGTCTGAAACGTGAATTGCTGAAAGTGAAAGGTGTGACCGAGGTAAATATCAGCCGTAGTGATTATCAGCCGGAATATCAGGTAGACTTTGACCGTGAAAAACTGGCAATGCATGGTTTGAATCTTTCAACTGCCGGTAACTACCTGCGTAACCGTGTCAATGGTGCGGTAGCGTCTAAATATCGTGAAGACGGAGATGAATATGATATCAAAGTGCGTTATGCGCCCGAATTCCGTACAAGTTTGGAAAGTCTCGAAAATATCCTCATTTACAATGCGCAAGGACAATCCGTTCGTGTGAAAGACGTCGGAAAGGTAGTCGAACGTTTCGCGCCTCCTACCATCGAACGTAAAGACCGCGAACGTATCGTGACCGTTTCCGCAGTAATCTCCGGTGCTCCGTTGGGCGACGTAGTGGCTGCCGGTAATAAAGTGATAGATAAAATGGATCTTCCGGGAGAAGTCACCATTCAGATTTCCGGTTCGTACGAAGACCAGCAAGATTCGTTCCGCGATTTGGGAACACTCGGTATCCTGATTGTGATTCTTGTATTTATCGTGATGGCGGCACAGTTCGAGTCACTGACTTATCCGTTCATCATCATGTTCTCCCTGCCGTTTGCGTTCAGTGGTGTCTTGATGGCGTTATTCTTTACGGGTAGCACGTTAAGTGTCATGAGTTTGTTGGGAGGTATCATGTTGATTGGTATTGTGGTGAAGAACGGTATTGTGCTTATCGACTACATCACTCTTTGTCGAGAGCGCGGACTGGCAGTCCTGAACTCTGTGGTAACAGCAGGTAAGAGCCGTCTTCGTCCGGTACTGATGACCACCGCTACTACCGTTCTCGGTATGATTCCGATGGCTATCGGTGGCGGTCAGGGTTCTGAAATGTGGAGCCCGATGGCGATTGCCGTAATCGGTGGTCTGACAGTATCTACTGTTTTGACGTTGATTCTGATTCCTACGCTGTATTGTGTATTCGCAGGAACAGGTATCAAGAATCGTCGTCGTAAACTCCGTCGTCAACGTGAATTGGATGTTTACTTCCAGGCGAATAAAGACAGTATTATTAAGAAATAATAAAGAAAGAATATGAAATCAGTATTGATAACATTCGACCAGGCTTATTACGAACGAATCATGGCGTTGCTCGACCGTTTGGGTTGTCGTGGCTTTACATACCTTGAAAAAGTACAGGGACGTGGTTCGAAAACAGGCGATCCGCATTTCGGAAGCCATGCCTGGCCAAGTATGTGTTCGGCTATCCTGACGGTAGTCGATGACAGCAAAGTCGATCCGTTGCTCGACACCTTGCATAAGATGGACTTGGAAACGGAGCAATTAGGCTTGCGGGCATTTGTGTGGAACATTGAACGGACGATCTGACCGATGTCCGGCATGTAAATAAGTAAAAAGGGAGAATCTCATAAATAATGTAGATTCTCCCTTCTTTTTTATTGCTTTTCTCTATCTTTGCAGCCTGAAAATGTCCGGCACCGATGAAGGCCTCCTCCGGCACCGATGAGGAGATGGTCCGGCACCGAGGAAGAGGTAGCTCGGCACCGGGTAAAAACAAGAACTAAAATAGTGCCTATATCTACTTGTAAAGATGGAGATAATAAAGAATTATTTGAAATATTCGTTGTGGTTCGTACTGATTGTGTTTGCAGTCTTACTCGGGCTTCATTGGCTTCCGGCGCTGACTATTGACGGGCACACGATGAGGCGTGTAGACCTTTTGAGCGACCTTCGTTATCCGGAATCAGAGACTGCCGCAGCTGATTCGGACAGCATCCCTTTGCCTCCTGTTGTAAAACCTGCCTTTGTAGATACCTGTCGTACAGGTATGACTTGCATTGAAGATTACAGTGATTCCACTCTCCGGGGGATGACTCCTTTTTATAAAGCACTTGACCGTGTCTCTTCCGATGACTCCGATGACAAACAGGTGCGTATTGCCGTATTCGGAGATTCCTTTATCGAAGCGGATATCTTTACGGCTGACTTACGCGAAATGCTTCAGAAACAATTCGGCGGTTGTGGTGTAGGTTTTGTTACCATCACTTCCATGACAAGCGGTTACCGTCCTACGGTGCGACATACGTTTGGCGGATGGTCCAGTCATGCGGTAACAGACAGTGTCTATTTCGATAAGAAGAAACAAGGCATATCCGGTCATTATTTCGTTCCCCGCAACGGAGCTTATGTAGAACTGCGCGGGCAAAATAAATATGCCTCCCTGCTCGATACTTGCCAGCGTGCCTCCATCTTCTTCCATAGCAGAGACTCCGTCCTCCTTTCTGTCCGTGTGAACAAAGGAGAAAACAAGAATTATTCATTAGGCCCTTCCGACGGATTGCAGCAAATCCAGGTGGACGGGCGCATCGGCTCTATCCGTTGGACAGTAGACCGTGCAGACTCTACATTGTTCTATGGTTTGGCAATGGATGGAAAGAAAGGAATCATTCTCGACAACTTCTCGTTGCGTGGCAGTTCCGGTCTTTCTTTGCGGGGCATTCCTCCACAAATGTTGAAACAGTTTAACCGTCAACGTCCTTACGACCTTATTATCCTCGAATATGGTTTGAATGTAGCTACCGAACGGGGACGTAATTATGATAACTATCAAAAAGGACTGCTCACAGCTATCGAGCATTTGAAAGAATGTTTCCCACAAGCAGGAATCCTGTTGTTGAGCGTCGGCGACCGTGATTCTAAAAACGAGAACGGTGAACTTCGTACCATGCCCGGTGTGAAGAATCTGATTCGTTATCAGCAGAACATTGCTGCTGAAAGCGGCATTGCATTCTGGAATATGTTTGAAGCAATGGGCGGAGAGGGCAGCATGGCAAAACTCGTTCATGCCAAACCCTCTATGGCAAACTACGATTATACGCATATAAACTTCCGTGGCGGTAAGCATTTGGCTGGATTGCTTTATGAAACCATGATCTATGGTAAGGAACAATACGACAGGAGGCGTGCTTATGAGAAAGAGTAACCTGCTGTCCATCTTTATTCTCATTCTCGCCGGTATGTTGAGTGTCCCTTGTTTTCTTACAGAAACAATCGCGCAAGACCGTATGCCTGTATGCTCTCCATTGGGAAAGACTGCAAAGCGGATAAAGCCTTTACGGGAAATGAACTGGGCGAATGATACGATCACTGTACAAATATCCTTCCCTTCAGCTTTCCGCGAAACTGGTCGGAACGAAGTTATTGACAGCATCGCTCTGCTGGCTCCCGTCTTTGAACATCTCCGTCAGGTGCGTGCCGGACTCTCCGAAGATACAGTCCGCATCGTTCATATTGGCGACAGCCATGTACGTGGGCATATCTACCCTCAAACCACCGGTGCCCGTTTGACAGAAACTTTCGGTGCTGTTTCTTATATAGATAAAGGCGTCAACGGAGCTACTTGCCTTACCTTTACCCATCCGGATCGTATTGCCGAAATCGCCGCCCTGAAGCCCGAATTGCTGATTCTCTCTTTCGGAACCAATGAAAGCCATAACCGGCGTTATAATATAAATGTGCACTACAATCAGATGGATGAACTGGTGAAACTGTTGCGCGACAGTCTTCCTAACGTACCCATTCTTCTGACTACCCCTCCCGGTTCTTATGAAAGTTTCCGGCAGCGAAGGCGTAGACGCACGTATGCCATCAATCCACGTACAGCGACAGCAGCGGAAACCATTCGTCGTTATGCAAAAGACCATCGTCTGCTCGTGTGGGATATGTACGATGTAGTCGGAGGGAAGCGCCGTGCCTGCACGAACTGGACGGACGCAAAACTGATGCGGCCCGATCATGTACATTATTTACCCGAAGGATACATTCTGCAAGGAAATTTATTATACCAAGCACTTATCAAAGCATATAATGACTATGTTTCCCATTGATATAGATTTCAGTAGACTGAAAGAGGTACTTACCTACGATCCGCAAGCGCCAATGATATTCAGCAGCGGTATCTTCCTTTGGTTGTTCGCTGCTTTCATGGTGGTGTATGTGTTGCTACAACGCAAATACACCGCCCGTATCATGTTTGTTACTCTCTTTTCCTATTATTTTTACTATAAGAGTAGCGGCACCTATTTTTTCCTGCTTGCCATAGTCACCGTTGCCGACTTCTTCCTTGCGCAACTTATGGATCGTGCAGAGGGTTATTGGAAACGTAAAGGATTGGTTGCTTTGAGTTTGGGAGTTAATTTAGGACTTCTTGTCTATTTCAAATATATCAATTTTCTGGGTGGAGTGATTGCGTCATTGATGGGAGGAGAATTTACTGCTCTCGATATATTCCTGCCGGTCGGCATCTCCTTTTTCACTTTCCAGTCGTTAAGCTACACCATTGATGTTTACCGAAGAGATATAAAACCATTAACCAATCTTTTGGACTATGCCTTTTACGTATCTTTCTTCCCCCAATTGGTGGCAGGCCCTATTGTGCGTGCCCGCGACTTTATCCCGCAAATCCGGAAACCCTTATTCGTTTCGCAGGAGATGTTCGGACGCGGAATCTTTCTGATCGTTTCCGGTCTTTTCAAAAAAGCCATCATATCCGATTATATCAGTATCAACTTTGTGGAACGTATTTTTGACAATCCTACTCTCTATTCCGGTGTTGAGAATCTGATGGGAGTCTATGGTTATGCTTTGCAAATTTACTGTGACTTTTCCGGATATAGCGACATGGCTATCGGTATCGCCTTATTATTAGGCTTCCATTTCAATCTCAACTTTAATTCACCTTATAAGTCTGCCTCTATTACGGAATTTTGGCGTCGTTGGCACATCTCTTTATCCAGTTGGCTAAAAGATTATTTATACATTTCTCTGGGAGGAAACCGAAAAGGTAAATTTCGGCAATATCTCAACTTGATAATTACCATGTTCTTGGGCGGTCTGTGGCATGGTGCATCTTGGAATTTCGTACTGTGGGGAACCTTCCACGGTGTTGCTTTAGCATTGCATAAAATGTGGATGACAATCACCGGACGTAAGAAAGGAGAGGAGAGTCACGGTTGGCGCCGTGTGTTTGGAGTAATTATCACTTTCCATTTTGTCTGCTTCTGCTGGATATTCTTCCGCAATGCCGATTTCCAGAATTCAATGGATATGCTGGGACAGATATTCACCACTTTCCGTCCGCAACTGTTCCCGCAATTACTAGAAGGATATTGGAAAGTGTTTGCGTTGATGTTGCTTGGCTTCCTGCTTCATTTTGCTCCCGATAGTTGGGAAAATGCAGTTTGTCGAGGAGTGATCCGTTTGCCTTTCGTAGGAAAAGCTGTTTTGATGGTAGCTTTGATTTATCTGGTTATTCAGATGAAGAGTTCGGAGATTCAGCCGTTCATATATTTCCAATTCTAATTAGTTGAATTTACTCCTGTACATTGGTTTAAAACCAAGAACTCGTTTCTCACCGAGAAACAAGTGTTTCCACACCGAGGAAACTACAGTTTCTCGGTGAGGAACAAATTGTTGGTTAAAATGCGGAAATGAAGTTTCCAATAAGTTTCTCTAATAAGTCTACCCCTGCACCGTTGTATGGCAAAGGTAGACTTATTAGAGAAATTGTAGAATATCGTTTGGCTTTGCTGTTGCTAATTCAATGGAATGTCTTTGATGCAACGTAGCCGGTATCTATCTGTGTAGTCTTTATGAGCACGTTCGTATATAGTAAGACCATAATTTACATCAATAAGACCACTCGTTGCTTCATTTAGAGAGTATAAAGTAGAACTTTGTTCTGTGGAACTCCAATATCCATTACTGAAATAATCCGCCGCTTTTGCCTTGTTTAACTTCTCAAAACCTGTTTCTAAAGAAAACCGTTCTAATTCGTGAGCGAATACTAAAATCATGGATAATTCTCGACTATTTGGCACGCGCCAACTTCCAGGCTCGTCTTTTCCGCTCTTACCTTTATAGGCATAACATCCGGTATTCATTGCTTTTGATGGGATATTCCAGCCTTGGCTATTGGCAGTATTGAGTCTTCCGTTCGCTTCAGCCCAAGTCATTGTGATACTATTAGGCTGTGGAGTACCTTCAGTGTCTTGAAGTATATTGCTTTTAGAGTTACTTTGCGTGTCGCCATCATTATATACGTCCGTAGGTGATACGATAAATCTTGGTGAAGAAAAAGAGGACACTAAAGTTTCGAGTTTGACGGTAGTAGTCATCTTACTCGGCGGATAATTTTTTCTTCCGCGAAAAACTTTTTTATTTAATGGCCGGGAAGCATCTTTTTGAGGGTTACCCGGGTCATATTCCGTACCTTTTGTAGAATAACTGTATAGGTCCAGTTCCTCATATAGCTCGGCTTTCCCTTCTGCAGTGGTTCTATCTGTGATTCCGTAAGGCAGAGTTGATAAATCTATCAGGGCATAGATGTCTCCATTGTCTGTATATGTGGTTACTTTGGTTCCTGCTTTTCTTTCTGGAGGAACAGGTATGTCTCTGACACAGCGAACCCATTTCCAACCGTTTTTACCTGTGTTGCTGGAATACCAGCCCCCCCCTTCCATTGTCCAACCGGTAGCTTCGGTTGCATTTCTTTCCAATGCTAATGCGTTCGGGGCATCATAAATGATAGTTCCCGCGGCGGTCAGTATCCCGAATGCCTGATATATGGATGGCAGATACCATTCAAATTCATTATTTTCAGGATCATTCGGTAGATAATCTATCACACCGTTTCCGTTTTTATCTCTGTTTAAATCATGACAGAATCTTGCATGGAAACTATTATAGTAATTATATTGATATAAATCTATATTACCATTGATTTTCCGCATAGGTGGAATAATGCTCTCTTGCCCATTATTAACAACATAGTTGTCAGGATTCGTTGCTAAATTAAATGTTGCTTGCTTGCCATTCATAAAATTGGGGTAGTTTTTCTCGGGAGTTTTACCCTCACTCCATACATAATTGGTCGTGACATTATAATATCCGAAGTACATGTAGTATGCTGTTGCTATTTCATCGTCAATTTGGAAATTGTTCTCATTAAATGCATCAATGATGAGTCCTTTTGTGTACTGTCCGTCCTCTATATCACCGCCAAATAGACCGACATAATGTCCTCGTTTTTGCTTAATGGTATACTTCCCTTCTCGTTTTTTGGAGGTTCCTTCAGCGGTAATTTCTTCGGTCGTTACTTTTACATAGAGAGTTCGCTCAGACACGAATTTGGTCGGGTAGTTGGCTGTAGCAGCATTATAAACCTTGTTTCTATCGAATTCGGGGTCTGTAATCACTCCATTCTCGTCAGTGATATACTCGTCTGCATATAGGTATAGTTTGAACCGTGTCGGTACGAAAATATTGGTTTCTATCTGGTTTGTGAGCACATTTGCGCCACCATTACGTACCACTTCCGTATAATTGGGGTATGATGACAGTTGAAGCCAGTTTTCCGTTGGAGAGTTCATGTTGGCTAATTGTGTACATTGTGCATCCTTATAAATGCCGACAGTCACCTTACGCCCTTGTGCATAGATGATAACAGGCCGCCATCCGTAGTGAGCGTCAAAATATACATTGGTGTTTCCGCTTATTGTCCCTGTTCCGCTTCCGCTGCCTGTAGCAGAGGCGGAGGAAGAAAGATAAACTTTCTGGACGGCTTTGTAGGAGCGGATACGTCCGTCATTAAGATCTACAGAATTGATGATTGTTCGAAGAGCATAGTAGCTGTTTATTTCCACATCGAAATTGTTTGTGTTGTTATTTCCAACGTATATCTGGTGGACTGTATAAAGACTTCTATTGCTTTTGGCATATGACCACGCTTCGATATTTGTGCCGGCTTCGGGCGCTTTTCCCGATCCGTCAGTCACTTTCCGGTATCTGTCTCTTTCCGATATTATATCTGCTACGGTTCCTTGTTTATTTTGTGCAACATACCATTGCGATGTGAAGAAACCATCCGTATCCTTGTCCGCATCCCCGAAAGCATTGTCGCTTTCCAGGTCTGCCATTGGGATATTGTCTATTACGTCTTTATCTGCTGATGCGGGATTGATACACAGTTTGGTTGGTACTTTGAGCAGTCTCATGCCTTCAAGCGTGTTTTCCGTGACATCGAATTTGTGCTTCAGTGTGATGCGTGATACCAGACGTTTGACTTCTATACCGCCGGAGAAACCATCCGGTGTGCCGTAAACAATCTCACCACTGTCGCTATTTCCTGTTTTATTTACGCTGATACCTTTCGCGGCTCCGGCGTATGGGATTTCGCTCTCATTGGTTATTCGGGAATAGTAGAGTCCGTTTCTGTTGTCGACATAGTCCAGTTGCAGGTTTTCAAGTTCCTTGATAGTCCGGACTTCCATCAGGTTACTCGCTACGGTTACTTTTTTGCCAAGTGCTACAATGTAGAGTGTCTGGTCAGTACCCACACGTAGCGTGACGTTTAATAGAGCCATTTCGTTTACCATCGTCACCTGGTCGGATACTTGCTGGGGCGAACCATGTATGGAGCCGTCACTATGAAACTGAAATAACCACAGATTATATAGCTCTGCCACCTCACCCGACCGCGTTTTTGTCAGAGACGCCTCTTTGAAGAATTCTACAGAGAAAGCATTATCAGTGGATATACTTCTCGATTGTAGTTCCTGAGGACTCGAAGCCGGAGGTATCTTAAAACTAAGTTCTACTTTTACGCTTTCGCCTTCTTTTCCATTGCGGGAGGATGACAAAAGTTCTTCTCTGACACATGAGGTCAGAGTCATTATTGCCATTACTATGATTATGCTTGTTATTCTATTTCTCATTGTAACTAATTATTTTGGTAATAAGAATCTGATGTTATCTCGCGATATCCCAAACTGCCTTTTTCGTTCATGTATACATAAAATACCAGTCCGATAACATCCGGCGTATCATTAGGGAGGATGTTCAGTTCCACGTCATATTCACGTTGGCTGTCATTTATAGTGGTGGCGATTGTGCTTTCTTCACCACGGGAAGCACCAAGATAGGTATATCGAACTTTAAGTTCAGCCCCTACAGGCATAGGTACGTCATCAGGAGTGAGTTCAATATGTATGGTATACTTGCCTCCCCCTTTTTTAATTCTATTATTATCTTCCAGATTATTGATACTTAGTCTTCCTCTGATGCTATATCTGTTCTGTTTTATAGTGAAATAATAAGTAGTCTCTTCACCGGTGAAGTGCATGGAAGTGAACTTCACTCCAAAGGTGCGGTCTTCGGTCCTTGATTCTCTGCGTGCGATGTACGCTTTGGGAGTCTGGGTATAAGAACCTTCGATTTCGTGCGTCACTCCTATGGCTAAAGGCTTGAATGAGAAGTCCTCGAAATTGGTGGAGGTTCCTGCGTGGTCTCCGCCCTGGATAAGTTCCATTTTCCAGTATGGCACGTTGCTGTCCACATAGAAAGACAGTCCGTTGACGGCTGCCCCCTTATAGTCTACGGAAGTAGGAGGATTGATTGTTATACGAGCTTCAGGAATGCTGTTTCTTACGCAACGAACGGTATATCCTTGTCCGGGAGCGGCTGCGTCGAGTGCTGCTGCTGTCGGATTCCGGCTGTCGAAGGAGAATGCCTTGTTGTTTTCCGTGCTCCAATAGTTTCCGTTGTAATTATGGGAGGAAACCAGCACTCCGCTTTCATTGCGGTACTTGACGTTGGGTATCAGCAGTTCATGAAAAGAACGGTATCCATTATCATTTTTACTTTCTGCCCCGTTTGCTGCCTTCATCAATATGGCATATTCGGTAGGATTGGCCATGTGCCACTGTTGGTTGTCTACCTTCCCTTCCGCGCCTATCTGATGAGGGGATAATGCTGCCAGACGGCAGGGATCTCCCTTACCCTGTGCTACCAGTTCGAGCGTATTCCCTGACGGGATATTGCTCGCATCCGTGATATAAGGGACATCATTCCAGCTACCGATACCCGTCACATTGAAATTTCCGGGATACCAAATTACATCGTTGGTCGTTTCAACAGCCGTCGGGGCAGTGAATTCCTGCTCTGTAGTAGCCGTAGCATCATTACCGGTAGCTATCAGGCTGCCGTATTTGAACAGGGCATCGTGGTAGGCGTCGCCTTTATATACTTTAAGTATGCCGGAATAAGCCGTGTAGTCACTCCACACATTGACATTCTTGTTGAAGTCCGCCTCCCGGTCACTCACGATGACCAGTCCTTCTACCGGAGCCCAATTAACCGCGATATTGTACAGTTTGACAGGTTCAATCACCACATAGATGCCTTTGCTGCCTATTTGCTTAATTGTAGCATACACATTGTAATTGGTATTACGAAGGAGCCTGAAATTAGCATCTCCTTCACGAAGCAGTATCTTGTACGTAGTGGGTATGCCCCCGTAGGTTGCGTTGATAAATATATAAGCGGCATAATCTGGGTCGGCGGCTTTTGTCTCGTCGTCTGCTCCATCCTTATAGAACGATTTTTCCGCAATAATGGCGGTAGGAAAGGGGTGGTACTGTTTGCTGTTGTACACCTTGTCTCCCCCGGATGCGGAAATGGTCATTTCGGGACCGTTGAAGAGATTCAGATTGGTATTGTCGGTATCCTGTTGGTCTATCAGATAACTGTAACGCGGTATATTGCTAACCTGCACGTTGCTGATTTTTATTTCTTCCGTCACCGCATCGTCCTGTCGCAAAAACACGGATACTTGCGACATCACGCGGGGCATATCGATGCTTGCGGTTGTGGATGCTGTCGTGAAATCACCTTTGTATCTGCCGCCTTCCGAATTGTATACGGGGCGCAGTTGCGCCACTCCTTGTCCGGACGTCGTTCCCGGTTGAATCTTTATCTCTCCCAGATTGGCCAACGGCATATTGCCGGAGGTCAGCGCGCTGCTTTGCCAGTCGAATCCGGCGCCGTCGATATCCGTACGCTTCGTCACGGCATTCAGTTTCTCCGTCAGTTCGGGCGTCTCGTTGATGATGGCGGCGAAAGAATATACTCCCGGGCTGACAGCAAGATTGAACAACCCGCTGTCGTCAACGTTCAGCGTCCCGTTGGAAGTGGTATAATTATTTAATAATGTCTCATTCTGAAAGAGCATGAAACGCACTTTCTCTATGGTCACTCCCTCCACCACGCTGCCGGTAAGGGCTTTGGTCTTTATCTGTACGGTCACTTTCTCCGCTTCAGGCAGGTTCATCACAGCGGATTCTTTGGCGCAGCCCGACAGGAGCGCGGCCGCGGCCAATGCCAGTATTCTATATCTTATTCTCATTTTCATATCCTATTCAGCAGGTTTCACGTTCACAATTTCCCATTCTCCGATAAAGATTCTGATGTTCAGGTTAGCGCCGATGCGTACTTCCACCGGATGTTCGTATATCCGGTCGAAATCGCTCTGCGATTGGTAGATATACGCTCCCGTGTCGGGGTTGCGTGCCTTGAACAGCATACTGACGATGTCAATCGGCTGTTCCGGAATCCTGCGTCCGCCGGGTGTCTCGATATATAAAAGCACCGGGCGGTCCATTGTCAGCCGCAATACCTTGATGTCGGCAGAGAGCGTGTTCGCGTCCATCAATGTCTTGAATGGAGAGTAGCGGACGGAGCGGGTGTACCCGTCAAATGTGTTGTCGGACTTATACCTCTCGTCGGTAGCAACCGCCCACAGTTTGAAGTCCGTATCCCGGTTCGCGGCGGGCGTGTCCCGGACTTCCGGCGTGAGATGTTCCAGTCCGCTTAAAGTGACTTTCAGTAGGTTGGTGTTGCGGATCAGTTCGATGCGGCGTGCGGTGACCACGCTGTTTTTAACTTCCACGGTTTCATAGGTATACATATCGCTTTGGGGATGGCGGGAGCCTGCCGCGCCATACCACAGGTCGTTTATCTCCTCTGCTTCCGGAACAAGTTCTTCGGGCAGTCCGGATGCCGTCCGGCATTTTAAGAACATATAGAGGTCGTCCGCCATTGTCGCTCCCAGCGTGACGTCTTTCCTTAAATTATGGCTTGCCGGATTTTTCATTTCTCCATGAAAATAAGTAGTGTTGTCTTTCTGCCCGTTATCCGCCCATGATATAATTCTGTATTTTCCCGGCGGCACTTTATCCAGATTCATCACATACTCGTCAGAGAGCTTTCCCCACGGGTTCGGTTTTGACACCGTCTGTATCTGTCCGTTTTGCAGGTAACTATATTCCAGTTTGTCTCCGTTGTCTGTCGCGTGGAGTTGAAGTATGCCCTCCGTGTCAAACAGGTACACGTGAATCCGCCGCACCTTTTCGCCGAAGAGATTGCCGTTGCCGGTATGATGGGTGAAGTAGAAATCGAGTCTGAGTCCCGAAAAGCAATCTTCCGTGTTCTCTTTGGTGCATCCTGCGAAAAGAGATGCAGTAATCAGGAGTATTCCTATGAAATATGTTTTATTCATTCTTTCTTTTATTTTCTCCGGTTAAAGTTCTACTTCCAAGTCTTTGTCTCTCCACTTGGAGACACGAAGCCCGAGTGCTAGATCTGCGCCTTCAGGTTCGGGCACGTGAGACGTCTGATCGAAATCTTTGATGATGGGATCTGACTCCGTCACTTTATCGCCATCGGTAATGCGAACGTCCAAACCCAATGACCATGGGGTGATAACGACATCATCAAGGTCGAGGGAATAGCAATACCCCGGCTTAAATGCGTTGATAATTTCATTATTACTTTTGTCGCTGAATGCCCTGACCGTCAGCCAGCGTTTTATCTTATCGGTACTAAAGCCCATAATCAGATGAGGCATTCCGTCTTTGATTTGTTGCAAAGTAGCGTCTGCCGCCACCGATTGGGGAAAAAGATGAAAAGCGTTCACCTTTGTAGTCTCTGATGTTCTTGCGTCATACATATTGGACTGCTGTCCTCCTTTCTTGTATTCAGCAAAACCTGTGGTCATGTTCCAGTCGGAGATACCATCGTTAGTGTTCTCTATGATGGTGGCGGCGTTGAGGCTCGGCTTGAAATAATTCATATAAAAATAGAATCCGGTTGGCGTGCTGTTGATATCGAAGCCGTCGGGGAAGGGCGACCGGATGAGCCGGACACGATAGGAATAGATAGCGGCAGCGGTAGCGTCCGTTCCGTATTTCTTCCTGAAATTCTCCCGCGCGCCTGCTTCGGCTACGGTGATATCGGCGTCTGTGTAGTTCTTGATTTTGTCAATGGCTTCCTCTTTTTGTCGATGCGCTTTCGCCTTGTCCCTCCTGATTTTTTCAAGTTTATTTTCAAGTTGATTTATTCTCTTGTTCATTCAATTCTCCTTATCGACTACTACTGGATGAGGTCGTTTGTTCAGCAGAGGAAACTGAAGTCGAACTTGAACTGCTAGTATCTGAATAAGTTCCTATACT
>OGET01000612.1_pt1 | contig 13510 bp, 9 predicted proteins | sample 1570771 | NCBI WGS metagenome assembly OGET01 (sample SAMEA2582032, study PRJEB24529) | metagenome | biome: Human gut stool | place: China | collected 2011 | reverse complement strand
AAAGTCATATATAGTATATCACATTTACTGTGTATATACAAATTCTACGCTTTCTAATGGGCATTAAAGAAACCAATCCCACATAAGTCATTCTATAAAAACAAAAAATGACAAAAAATAGCATAGTTAAATCTATCCAAACTTTAATCAACGCGGTCATTCAAGCCTTTTAGAATAGCACCTAAATGCTCACGCAATAGCACTGCTAAATCATCTAGATGTTTTGCATCTAAATGATGGTCAATTTCTGGATAGCTTTTATAACGAAGTTCCGCAAAGTATTCATCACGCAATTCATTATAATACAATAGTAAGCCTGTACACTCATCCATCTTGCGGTATTCGCCGATGATAAAAGAACCATTAATCATGCGAATCGCATGAGCTGGATCAATATCACGTACAAAGCCTTCTAACTCTTCAGGCATAACTTGTGAGAAGTCCCATTCAGGAATCCCTCGGCGACGATAAGTAAAGGTAAAGTTATTAGCAGGTTCTATTAACATATTGGTTAACCCTTTTACACATCGTTCTTGTAGCCCTGTCCAAAAAGACTCTAAATCGGCTCGCACAAAAGAAATGTCCACAAAGGAAAATAGTGGCATTTCTATATGTACTGTATAGTCCTCTACCTCTTTATCATATAAGGCAGACCAACGCCATCCCAAATCGTTTTGATAGTGGAAAATAGGTACCTTCAATACGTCTTCACCAGCACTAATACGATTAGCTAACGTTGTATAGTCACTTTCAGTAGAGGTAACTAGTGTAAAGCCTTCAATGGATTGAGGCAACCAGGAATAGTCTATGGCTTTACAAGCTTCAATAATCGTTTCCATATAACGCCTCATATCTTTCTTGATACTGTAAGACTGCTTTTACATAGCTACGAGTCTCAGGAAATGGAATCGTATCAACCATTCCATTCCAATTATTTTCGTGAATCCACGATTCCACATGACCACGACCAGCATTGTAGGCAGCTAGTGCTAGCACCTGATCCCCATTAAACTCCTTCAGCAAATGACCTAAATACCAAGTACCTAGCTCAATATTTATAGTAGGCTCTTTTAGTTGACGATCTGTATAGTTGCCATGTCCTACTTGTTGTGCCACCCAACGCGCTGTATCTGGCATGAGTTGCATCAATCCAAGCGCACCGGTTTCAGACTCCGCTGTGTTTTTATACTTGCTTTCAGCTAAAATAACACTAGCCACCAAAGATGGCGGCACCTGTTCTTTCTCAGCTGCAGCTATAACTTCCTCTTTATAGTTAAAGGGATACGCGATTTGACGCGCCAAAGGATCATCTAGATGTGTAAAATAAAACCACCCAAGTACGACACAGGATAGTGCCGTTGCCGTTGCACGTTTCATATATCCCCCTTTCTACATATAAACTAAAAATAGTCATCAAAATCTAACATATAACAAATGCTAAACTAATATTATGCTAAGTTTTATGGGCTTATTATACCATTTATTACTATTATTTATATACCAAATTTGACACATAAAATGGCAATTATCGATTTTCTTATAGAGCTGATTCGATACGCTCATTCCAGATGGTATCTAATTGTTCTTTTAAATCCAAAGGTGTACCATTATTATCAATGATTACATCTGCATAAGGACGTTTGTCATCAAGACGCATTTGACTCTTAATACGAGCCAATGCATCCTCTTTGGTAAATCCATTGCGGTTCATTAAGCGCTCAATTTGAGTCGACTCATTCACATATACAAGCCACACCTCGTCCATTATGGTATACCATTCTCCTTCGATGAGTAAGGGAATATCATATAGTAAAACTGGTGTATGTAGTGCCTCATAATGAGCTGTGAGCTCCATAATTCGATTTTGAATATGCTCTTTTAAACAACCATTCAATTGTTGGCGTTTTTTTTCATTATGAAATATAATAGCCCCTAATGCTTCTCGGTTTAATGTCCCATCATCGTGCAATACATCGGTTCCAAAAATAGCCACAATTGCTTCTAGCCCTTTTGTACCAGGCTCTACAACTTCACGAGCCACAATATCAGCATCGATATACGGTATACCTTTATCCTTAAAATATATAAGAACTGTACTTTTGCCAGATGCAATGCCACCAGTTAAGCCAATTTTAAACATATATACCTTCTATTTATTATAAATATATATTACTTTACTAATGCCCAGTTTTCTGCATGATGTACGTCTACAATAAGAGGTACTTGTAGCTCTACAACAGATTGCATTGTACTGCGTAATAATTCTTCTATAGCTTCTAATTCAGAGTTAACCACTTCAAGTACTAGTTCGTCATGTACTTGTAATAAAAGTCGAGACTTAAAGTTTTGTTCTTCTAATTTTTGCTCCACTTGGTTCATGGCTAACTTAATAATATCTGCAGCAGTACCTTGAATTGGCGTATTCATTGCGGTTCGTTCAGCAAAGGAACGACGGTTAAAGTTACGACTATTAATATCAGGTAACTCGCGTTGACGACCAAACATAGTGCGAACCTTCCCTGTTTCATGAGCCTCTTGAACCATTCGATCCATATATTCTTTAACCTTAGGATAACGGCTAAAGTAAAGATCAATATAGTTTTTAGCTTCACCACGTGTAATACCAAGGTCACGAGATAACCCAAAGTCAGAAATACCGTAAATAATACCGAAGTTAATAGCCTTCGCATGGGAACGTTCTTCACTAGTTACATCATCTTGAGCTTTACCAAGTACCTCTGCCGCTGTAAAGCGATGAATATCCTTACCTTCTACAAAGGCTTTAATCAATGCTTCATCGCCAGATAAGTGAGCTAAAATGCGCAACTCAATTTGGGAATAATCAGCACTCACCAATGTATCATATCCAGCACCCGGATAAAATAAGGCACGAATTTCACGGCCTTTTTCGGTACGAACAGGAATATTTTGCAAGTTCGGATCAGATGAGCTAAGTCGACCTGTAGCCGTAACCATTTGATTGAAAGTCGTATGAATACGACGAGTTTTATCATTGATGAGAACTGCCAAACCTTCGCAATAGGTAGATACTAATTTAGCAACAGAACGGTATGCCAAGATTTTTTCAACAATCGGACTTTCGTGACGAAGCATATCCAGTACTTCTGCATCTGTAGAATAACCAGTTTTGGTTTTCTTGATGATTGGCAAGTTCATCTTTTCAAACAAGATTACACCCAATTGTTTAGGTGAATTGATATTGAAAGTTTCTCCAGCTAGTTCATAAATCTCATCTTGTACTTGAGCTAGTTCCTCTTTAAAGCGAGCCGTTGTTTCCGCCAACTTCTCTGTATCGATATAGATACCATTCTTCTCCATCACTACTAAAGTATGAATCAAAGGCAACTCAATCGTTTCATATAAAGACCATAACTCTTCACGACGTGCAGATTCACAAGCTGCTTCGTTCATAGCGAGTAATGCTTTCACCATGGACACGCATTCTACGTCTACACTACCGCTAGCAATGCTAGGTACAGAGAAACGCTCAGTTAGATATAGATATCCATAATTAGTACGCGTAGGATCTAATAAATACGCAATGAGCGACATATCGTGAACACGAACAGTTTTATCAGCATTAAATAAAGAAATCTCAGCTGGCACATCTGCACCAAAGGCTTCGATAATCTCCTTAGTTTGAGTTGTAACAATGACTTTAGCACCTTGTAATACAGCTAAAACAGCTTTACTATCGTCTGTTTTTACAATAGTATCACCATTAGATAGATACGTATTCGTTACCGTTCTAAATGGTGTTTTTCCATCTAATATAACATGTACTGCTACCGTCTTATCTTTATAGAAGTCGGCTGTTAATGCTTTAGCATCTGCTAAATCATCTAAGGAAATCTCCTCTTGTGGTGCAAATAAAGAGCCTGGATTTCCAAAAGCTGCTTCCTCGCCCCCCATTACTTGAACAATGCGAGGTGTTAATTTTGTAAAGCCTAAAGTTTCAAATAAAGGCTGTACTTCAGAGGTATGGAAGTTTTGTACAAAATCTTCCACTTTATAAGATAACTCCATATCTGTTTTTATTGTTGCCAATTCACGAGATAAGAAGGCTAACTCTTTATTCTCTACGAGGCGCTCTTTTAATTTCTTACCAGAAATATCTTCAATATGTTCGTATACAGATTCAAGATTGCCATATTCGGTAATTAATTTAAGCGCTGTTTTCTCACCTACGCCTGGTACACCGGGAATATTATCGGAAGAGTCACCCATAAGCGCCTTCATTTCGATAACCTTATCAGGACCATAACCATAAAGCTCCTCCATATTATCTAGAGTAACTTCTAACATGTCAGAAATACCTTTTTTAGTTAAGAACACATGGCTATGTTCTGTTACAAGCTGTAAATTATCGCGGTCACCTGTAATAATTTGGACAGCCATTTCAGGGGCTCCAAACTTTTTACTCAAGGATCCAAGGATATCATCCCCTTCAAAACCTTCTTCTTCGATGACACAAATGCCCAATGCTTTTAATACATCTTGAATTAAACTAAATTGTGGACGCAAATCCTCAGGTGCATCTGGACGATTTCCTTTATATTCACTATACATTTCAGTACGGAATGTTTGACGACCTTTATCAAAAGCTACGGCAATATAGTCAGGATTAATTTCTTCATACAATTTAATGAGCATTGTTAAGAAGCCATATACTGCATTCGTTGGTGTTCCCAAAGCAGATTTCAACGGTGGTAATGCAAAAAATGCGCGGAATAACAAACTGCTGCCATCTATAATCATTAATTTTTTCATAATACACCTCACTTAATTCTATTCTTCATTATAACATAAGGATCCTTTTAACTTTCATAAATTAAAATTAATATATTGTTACACTATAAAATGAGTAAGTAATTTGATTTTAAAAATCACATATATGCTTTCATTAATAAACAGTAGAAACTGTTTTACAAATCATGTCATTAAGGAAAATATTGAGCTGAAAAGTCCTTGCGTATCAATATTTGGTATGATATAATCATTCAGGTATAAGAAACGATTTTTAAGGAGGTGACTCAATTGCCAAACATTAAATCCAGTATTAGAAGCGTAAAAACGGATGCTGAACGTCGTGCGAAAAACGCCGCTGTAAAATCTCAAATTCGTACAGCAGCTCGTAAAACCGTTGAAGCTGTTCAAGCAGGCGCAGTAGAAGAAGCAAAACAAGCACTTGTTCATGCTACTAGCGTAATTGATAAAGCAGCCTCCAAAGGTGTACTTCATAAAAACACTGCAGCTCGCAAAAAATCTAACCTTGCAGCTAAAGTAAACGCTTTATAATTTTAAAAGCAAGCAAGACAGTCTCTCGGGGATCCGTTGAGACTGTTTTTTTATGCCCTTTTCATATTTAATTATAGAATAATTTTTCGTTTGTTATACAGTTATATTATTTTACGCCCTATAGGCAGATTAGAGGACTATTACTATGAGAACACTATTATTAATGCGTGGTGCTCCTGCTAGTGGTAAGTCTCAGTGGATTCGTGATAACAATCTTGAGGCTTACACCCTTGAAGCCGATCATTTCCGTATGCTTTTACGTAGCCCTTCCCTTAGTGAGAACGGCTGGTATATTTCACAAGAGGATAATGGTCCAGCATGGAAGCTCCTACTAGATTGTTTAGAAAAACGAATGAGCAATGGCGACTTTGTCGTCTTAGATGCTACCCACACTACATCTAAAGCTGTTAATGCTTACAAAGAATTGCTTAATAAATATAAATATACTGTATATTACTATGAACCAGATACATCCTTGGAGGATTGCTTGGCCCGTAATGCGGCTCGCGCCGATTACAAACGCGTGCCAGAGCAAGTCATTCATCGTATGTACAAAATGATTAAAACAAGTACATTACCAAAGTTTTGTAAAAAAATTAACTCCATTGATGAAATCAACAATTACTTCACGGTTAATCTAACAAATAGATATGATCGAGTGCGTGTTATCGGTGATATTCACGGTTGCTACACCGCATTACAACAAGCTATTACACCATGGGATGAAAAGACATTATACATCTTCTGCGGTGACTATTTAGAACGCGGTATTGAAAACAAAGAAATGATGTATGAAATGATGCATCTCAGCACATTACCTAATACAATTATGTTAGAAGGCAATCACGAGCGACACATTGCAAACTTTGCATTTAATACAAGTTTAGATCGTTCCAAACGCTTTATGAAAGATGTGGTAGCACCGATCATAAAGGATATGACGAAAAAAGAAGTGGAATCACTCCAACGAGAACTGCGACTCTTTTATAAATCACTTCGTCAATGTTATCCTTTTAGCTTTCATGGCAAAAAATATTTAGTTTCCCATGGTGGTATCTCCTATGTGCCGAATATGACCTTCATAGCTACCTCAACCTTTATTAATGGGTTTGGAGCTTACGAAACAAATATCGCTAATATCTATGATACTAATTACGAACAAAACATGTGTCAGGACTTCATTCAAATTCACGGTCATCGTGGCGTTCCAGATGGAAAGTACTCCTTCTGTTTGGAAGGAGAAGTTGAGTTTGGTGGAGAACTAAAATACATTGATATTACAGCTAATACTTTCACAAAAAATGGAATTAAAAACGATGTATATGATAAAGATTATATGCGCCATGAATTCCAAAATATGACACAACACGTCATTTTCACACAAAATGAAGATATTAATATTATTGGCAATTCAAAATTAGTAAAAGTAAAACAGTGTTTCCCTAACCTATATTCCTTGAACTTTACCTCTCGTGTATTTCATAAACGATTATGGAATGAAAGTACAGTACAAGCTCGTGGATTATTTGTGGATCGAATTACAGGAGATGTGAAATTACGTAGTTATAATAAATTCTTTAATCTTGGTGAGCGCCCAGAAACAGAGTTAGATAATCTAGCTAATACTCTCTCCTTCCCAGTTGAAATTAGAACTAAAGAAAATGGTTACCTTACCATTCTTGGCGTTATCAACGAAGAATTAGTATTTGCCTCTAAATCTACAACAGAGGGTATACATGTGGATTTATTTAAAAACCTATTCCATAGATTACCGGAAGGCTTACAAGCAGAAATCAAAGATTTATTAGCACGTAATAGCTGCTCTATGATATTTGAAGTCATCAGCCAAGAGGATACTCATATCATTAAATACGACCAAGATCATCTCTATGTGCTCGATATGATTCAAAATACTCTAGACGTAAATGGTAAACATATAGATGTCCCATTCTCTAGAGAAAAATTATCTGAACTTTATACAATCCTACAAAAATATGACACTGACTTGATTTCCATTGTTAAAACAGTTCAACAAGTTTCTACCATGGATGAGTTTCAAGCCATCATAAATGAGGAGCTAAATTCATTCCATGAATCTGAAGGCTTTGTATTAGTCGATAGCAATGGTTTTATGACTAAATTCAAAGGTCCTTATTATAATATGTGGAAATACAAACGAAATCGCATTCTAGAGCCATATCAAAAATTTGGTAAAATTCCATATGGAAACTGTAAAAATGAAGATGACACTAAATTTGCAGACTTCCTTGGTTCATTAGATTATGATGTAGTATGTAAATCTACCATACTTGATATTAAAGATATGATGGAAAATCAAGGCTTGCTATAATTAAATAAACTCATCCTGTTTCAAGGATAAAAGCAAAAGGGACTGCAACTAGAATGTGGTAAAACCACATTCTGTTACAGCCCCTTTTTATATTAGCTTTTCATTAAACTTAACACTAGAACTCCATCACACCTGTAGTAGTGATTCTAATTTCTGGAATTACAGTTAATGCAAGGAAACTCAAATTAATAAAAGGATCTAGGCCTTTCGGCACGCCCATACCGTAAGCAATATCTTTCATCTTAGCCACTTTTGCATCTACTTCTTCGTGAGGTCGATTTGTGATTAAGCCCATTACTTCAAGAGCTAGTTCCTCTACTACTTTGCCTTCACTAGCAATGACATATCCGCCGCCAATTTCGCGAATACGCTCAATAGCAACCATCATATCTGCATCGTTGTCGCCAACAACAATCAGGTTATGTGAATCATGTGCAAAGGATGACGCAATAGCACCATTTTTTAAATTGAAGCCTTTCAAAATACCGACACCATTTCTACCAGATGCTTTATACCGCTCGATACAAGTTATTTTATTGTACTCAGCATTTGGTTTAAACAATCCATTTTCAACAGGAACCTCTTCAACAGTTTTTTGTGTAACGATTTGTCCAGGCACGATATTAATAATCGCTTGCGGACCTTCAACAAAAATGTCTAATTTTTCCTTTGTGAAAGTACCTATATTAATCGTATGAAGTAATTCAACTGGTACAATCTTCTCTTCTCTTACAAGAACGCGTTCAATCGGTTTTCCTTTATAAAACACCTCGTGAATATCTACACGTTGTTCATCATTAAGGATTACAAGATTAGCACTATAGCCGGGCGCAATAGCGCCTAAATGTTTTAAACCGTAACATGATGCCGGATGAGTGGAGGCCATTTTATAAGCCTGGATTGGTGTCAGTCCCAGTTCAATAGAACGACGAATATTATAGCTGATATGGCCTTCTGAACGAATATCCTCAATATGTTTATCATCTGTACAGAAACCATAACGTTCCGTATTCCCTTGCTCTTCTACAAGCCCTTTCACAATGGAGTCTAGATTATGAGCCGCACTGCCCTCACGAATCCATACATAGATCCCATTTTTAACTTGCTCTTTTGCTTCTTCGTAGGAAATACATTCATGATTTGTAGTAATTCCTGCCAAACGATAACTTGCTACTTGCTCTGGTGAAAGTCCAATAATATGTCCATCCATAATTGTATCTTTAAAATAATCTAACTTTTTCATCATGTAAGGATCACTATTGATAACACTATAACAGTCCATGACTTCACCTAATCCTAAAATACGTGGATTAGCTTGTAGCTTATGTAACATATCGCCATCTAAAATAGCGCCATTATCTTCACCTGGTACAGCGGGCACACAGGATGGAGCCATAACATATACATCACCTTGAGCCGATGCAGTTTCATTGATCATGTACTCAACACCTGCAATACCTGCAACATTGCCTGCTTCATGAGGATCTACTATAAAGCCTAAAGTCCCTACTTGAGATGCTTCAAAGACTAATTCCTTAGGATTTACTAATGTAGACTCTAAATGTAGATGACTGTCGATAAAGCCAGGTACTATATATTTACCGCTATAATCATATTCTGTTTCACCACTATAAGTACCAACACCTATAATCGTATCATTATGAACGGCAATATCTGCTTTCACCCATTCATCGGTGAATACATTTAAAACAGATGCCCCCTTCAATACGACAGAAGCCTTGTCCAGCCCCTGTGCCTGTCGAGAAATTTTTGCATTAAATTGTATCATATAAGGATCCTCCTTACATAAAGATTTCTTTCAAAATGAAAATGAGCGCCAAGAAATACATGACACCAGAAACATCTCGATATTTCCCAGTCAGAACCTTAATTAATACATAACTGATGAGACCCCATTCAATACCTACACCTATGGAATAAGCAAAAGGCATCATAATTATAGTTAAGAATGCTGGTAATCCTTCAGAAATATCACCGAAGTTTATATCTTTAACAGAGGCCATCATAAATAGACCTACCACGATGAGTACCGGAGCAGTAGCCGCCACAGGAATAACCATGAGTAATGGTGCCAGGAATAAGGATGCTATAAAGAGTCCAGCAATGGTTAACGCGGTCAGCCCCGTACGTCCACCCTCTGCGATACCCGCAGCCGATTCAACAGCCACGATATGAGGAGATGTACCTAGTGCACTACCAATGATAGTGCCTAATGCAGATACTTTCATACAAGAGCTTTGTACACCCAACTGTTTATCTTGAGGCACCTCAGCTTGATTCGTAAGACCAATCAATACGCCAACTACATTAAATAAATTAACGAACAAGAACGTAAAGGCCACAAATACCATATCTACAGATAAAAGTTCGCTCATATCATAATGAAACCAAATCGGTGCCAACGATGGTGGCATAGAAAATATCGTCGACGGCAACTTTGTAATCCCACAGAAGAACCCAACAACCGCAGCAATGATAACGGCTAAAAATATTCCGCCTTTTACATTGCGCCCCGTAAAAACGGCAATTAATATGATTCCCAAAATGGATATCAAGCTAGATGGCGCCTGTAAGTCCCCAATGCTCACAATAGTAGCAGGATTGCTGACGATAAGCCCAGCACTACTAAGACCAATAAGAGCGATAAACAAGCCGATGCCCGCTGTTACAGCCAATTTAATCGTATGCGGTATGGCATTAAACAGATATTCTTTTAACGGTGTAACTGCGATTAGTAAAAATGCTAAACCTGCGATTAATTGAGCCGTTAACGCAAAGGCAAAGCTATGTCCCATTTGGACCACAATAGTGTAAGCAAAAAATGCATTGATACCCATACCAGATAAGCCGGCGAATGGCATATTGCTATATAAAGCTAGCAATAATGTCATAATAATAGCACTAACAGCCGTTGCCGTGAATACGGCGCCTACATCCATACCGGCAGCGCCAAGAATAGCAGGATTTACAGCTAATACATAAGAAACGCAAAGAAATGTAGTGGCCCCCGCAAATAACTCTCTCGATACGGATGAGCCTCGTTCTGAAATCTTGAATACTTTGTCCCATACACTACCTTGTACTTGTTCTCTCATAATGATTCCTCCTCTCGTACTTACAATCATGGGCGTATTCATTTATATTTATATATTTCCACATAACTACATAAATTTCCTGTATATGTTTGAAATTTTGTATACAAAATTACCGCAATACATAGTGATTACTTCAAATTACTATGTATTGCGGTATTTAAATCATCAATAAAGACTATGCTACCTTATGGGTAACATAGTCTTTTAATACAGTATCAACAATACTACACTTAGCATCTAACTCTGCCTTTAATGCTCGTTCAGAATCAAGGTCTCCAGATACCACCATATCAACGATGGATTTAGAGAATCCTGACACGAGAATGACACCGCTTGGATGTGATTGTACAGGTATTGTATTGTGCGCATAAAGAGACACATTCCAAAAAATAAGGCGTGGCATACTATAACCACAGTCTTCAAATTTCTTACGACACATTTCCATTACTGTAACCGTATCACTATGAACTGTAGCTTGATCAAATTGCATGTCCGAAATGATAAGACACGTCTTAGGTAAATCCTCTTGACGCATATGATACTTAATAGCCGTATCTAGAATCAAATCAAAGGTAGCCTCAATATCCGTAGTGCGAAAATCATCGAATCTACGTAATCGTCTTAATTTATCATGCAATGACTCACACATTGAAATATCAACAATTTCAGGATTGCTGCTAAACGTAATAAATCGATTTTTGAAAACTCGATTCCTATTATACTCTGTACAATATAATGCAATGGAATCGCCCACACTAAGGGCCGTCACAGAATTATTGCCTACTACTGGTTGCCACATAGAGCTTGACCCATCTCGTATGATCAATATATCATCATACGCTTTGGGTGGCTCTTGAACCTTCCACAACTCTTCTAGTGTAGGATCCTCTTCTTTAATGGTACCTACCCAGCCATTGGGATTCGTATAGGCATGAACAATATCGTAAAGGAACATAGAATTAGCATGAATCCTAACAGATGTATCACCCTTTTTCAAGGATGCAAGATAAATCTTACGACGTTCCTCGTCATGATTTAGGAAGGCATCTCGATATTTTAAATTTGCCTTAGATGGCACGTGATTATAATTAATATCATTCCATTGGTTCAGCGCTGCCTTTCGATCTACCACCGCTAAATGTTCGCGCAATTTAGACAACATTTTACGATACTCTCGTGCACTTAGATGTAACAAGGATTGTAAAATAGCCGCCTCAGAACGTTTTTGCTTAGAGGAAGTATTATTGGATGGCATCCATTTAGCTAATAAACTAATAGAGTCGCCAAGTCCACACCCCATTACATCACGTCTGAACTGATTGGCAATTAGCTCTCCAAGTCCATCGTGTAAGATAGTACTCGTCGTATCAAAGAAGATGCGCAGCACATCATCCCAACGACCATAGTTCCATAACTCAGTGCCAATAATGAATTGCAATGCCATCTCTGGATGCAAATCACCAATTTTAGTGAGCATCATACGAAATACATCGCGTTCACCAAGTCCAATCTTAATATGGCGCACATACATAAGCCATTTCATGGTATAAAGAGGATCTTCCTCGTAAGATGTAATAAATAAACGCAATGCTTCTACTGCATCCATGGTACCATCAGCACTATAGAAGTATCGGTTATGTTTACTTTTACCATAGAAATCAACAGCAGCCTGCCGCAATGAAGGTACCGAGAAATTAAGATCTACCAACGCACTCCCACTCGTGCGATATGCAGTTGCATCATTTAAAGTATAAGATTTTTCATTTTTTGTTAATGCGTCCATAAATGTATTCATAGCTCATATCTCCTTAGCATAAAAAAACCGCTGCTGATTATCACAACGTAAATTTTGAAAGCAAAATAAACAAGACAACCATAAGCGGTTACAATACAAAGTTCAAGACAATTACTAACCTCAACGAGGCTAAGGTTAACTAGACACGGAACTCTAGACCAAGGGGTCTCCAAATCTTCTTTTTAGGTTATTTAATCAAAGGATTGCTGATAGTGTCTAACCTTATGAATCGTTTATGAACGATAACTATGAAATTATACTAGATTCTATACTCATCTTAATCAAGCTATTTATGTTATAGGATTGCTGTTAGAATCTAAGTCTTTCTGTTCAACATGTCGGTGATATCTTTCACCTTATGATGTAATTATAATACACGCATCCGTGTGTGTCAACATTAATTATAAAACTTTTTATAAAAAAGCCGCCCAACTTTTGTTGAGCGGCTTTCACCATTCTATTTAGAATTGTATGTTGTTTACATAGCACCAGTGCTACCAATACCACCTGTACGAATACCTGTAGCATCGTCATCGTTAGTGATAAGGTATTTAGAGAAAATGCCTTGGGCAACGCGTTCGCCTTTTTCAAGGGAAACGGTTTCTTTACCATAATTGAGTAACGCGATCATAATATGACCTTCGTTTTCCTCATTATTATAGTAATCGCTATCGATAATACCTGTGCTGTTCACAAGTGCTAAATGGCGCTTTATCGCCATGCTAGAACGAATGTGGATAGCAAGGTATTCATCGTATGCCATGAAAGCTTTAATGCCTGTTGGCACTAATACTACTTGATTAGGTTCTAATGTAACAGCTTCAGCGCATTCAATATCATAGCCTGCGCTTTCTGTTGTTTTACGTGTTGGTAAATTGATATCTTGTTCTTCAAAAGCAGAAACTACTTCAAAGCCACGAATATCCATGT
>OGET01000607.1_pt1 | contig 13570 bp, 10 predicted proteins | sample 1570771 | NCBI WGS metagenome assembly OGET01 (sample SAMEA2582032, study PRJEB24529) | metagenome | biome: Human gut stool | place: China | collected 2011 | reverse complement strand
CTAATATAATTAGGTGCAACAAAGGTAATTGTTTTTAATGAAATGCACAAATATAAGTATGAAAAACTAATTTCATTGGCTCGTATTTATTTGAAATTTGTACTCGCCCTATTTTGAAAATAATTATTTTTTTCTTTTTTTATCCTTTTACTTTTCTCCTTTTCCGATGCAAATATCGTACTTGCAAACTCCCGCAAAAATTCTCATTCTGGAGATTTGCAGACCGTAAAACGGGCGGTTTTGCGGTTCGGCGCAGACTGAAAAACAGAGAAATTGAGACTTTTCGATGCAAAACGATAGATTTTGCACCGCTTTTCGTGAGATTTTACAAACTTTTCGTGAGACTTTATTTGGTAACTCTTGAGACTTTACTCGGTAAAACCTATGCTTTTACATATAAAAGTCTCACGATAAGTTTGGTTGGCTCGAAACGGAAATTGCACACTTTTGCGCAGAACGCCGCAAAGGCTTCTGAATCATTTGTTTACGCTTGTACGCTCAAAACTCGCGAAAAATGAAAAACAAAATCCGTTGTCGGTTTTTCGCGGGTTATGAGCGTGCAAATCGTGCAAATATCGTCTTGGCAAAAAAAACTGTGCCAGACTTTGTTGCTGCTTATTTCTTCATAAGCGATACGGCGAAGCCGCCGCCGCGTGCCTGCTTAACCTTCAGCACGTCGCCCTTCTTCACGGTGCGGTGCAGGATGGTGTAAGCCTTCGGGTTCTTCTCGTAGTCGGCGTTCTTGCCGTCCTGGTAGATGGCGCAGTCGTACTTGGCGCCTGCGTCGAGGAAGTCGAGCTTCACGGTAGTCTGACGGGCGTTGTTGGTCTTTCCGCCCACGAACCAGTTATCGGTGCCCTTCGCCTTGCGCGCCACGGTGATATACTCCGCCGGCTCAGCCTCCAGATACTTTGAATCGTCCCAGTCGCAAGCCACGTCGCGTATGAACTGGAAGGCGTCGTCGTACTTCTCGTAGTGCTCGGGCAGGTCGGCTGCCATCTGCAGCGGCGAGTACATCACGAGGTAAAGTGCGAGCTGTCCGCAGAGCGTGGTGTGCACGTACGACGGGTTGTCGCTCCATTCTTTCAGACGAGTCTCGAAGATGCCCGGCGTGTAGTCCATCGGTCCGCCCTGCAGGCGTGTGAAGGGTAGCATGACGGTGTGGTAGGGCACCGAACCGCCGAATGCCTCGTACTCTGTGCCGCGTGCCGACTCGTTGCCTACGAGGTTAGGCCATGTGCGACAGATGCCGGTGGGGCGTGTAGCCTCGTGAGCGTTCACCATGATGTGGTGCTTGGCAGCGGTCTCGATGACGCGCTGGTAGTGGTTGTTCATCAGTTGCGAGTAGTGGTACTCGCCGCGCGGTATGATGTCGCCTACGTAGCCTGTCTTCACAGCATCGTAGCCATACTTGTTCATAAGCTGGAACGCATCCTCAAGGTGTCGCTCGTAGTTGAGTGCCGCAGAAGATGTCTCGTGGTGCATCATCAGACGCACGCCCTTCGAGTGAGCATACTCGTTGAGATATTTGATGTCAAAGTCGGGGTAGGGTGTCACGAAGTCGAACACGTCGAGCTTCTGATGACCGAACCAGTCCTCCCAACCCTCGTTCCATCCCTCGACGAGCACCTCCTGCAAGCCGTTCTTGGCTGCGAAGTCGATGTAGCGCTTCACCTCGGCTGTGGTGGCACCGTGCTTGCCGTTGGGTCGGCACTTCGAGTAGTCGGTCTCGCCGAGACGCACCGAAGGCAGGTCGTCGGTGTACGCCCATGTCTTTGTGCCCACGATCATGTTCCACCACACGCCACAGTATTTCGTTGGGTGAATCCACGATGTGTCCTCAATCTTGCACGGCTCGTTGAGGTTCAGCGTGAGCTTCTTCGAGAGCATGTCGCGTGCGTCGTCGCTCACGAGCACCGTGCGCCACGGCGTGTTGAACGGAGTCTGTATAAAGCCCTTGCGTCCTACGGCGTCGGGCGTGAGCCACGACTCGAAGGTGAGTGTCTTATCGTCGAGGTTGAGGTGCATCGTAGGGTAGTCGAGACACGCTGCCTCGTGTATGTTGATGTAGAGTCCGTCCTTGGTCTTCAGCTGCAGCGATGTCTGCACGCCCGTGTCGGAGAACACCGTCGTAGACGAGTTAGCCTTGTACGACTCGCGGTTCTTGCTTATCACCTCGCGTATGCCGGTGAGTGGTGTAATCTGATATTCGTACTCCTGCGTGTCGTAGTCGCCCGGAATCCAGTAGGCGGTGTGGTCGCCGGTCATGGCAAACTGCGTGTGTTCCTCCTTTATCACGAAGTAGTTGAGGTCCTGCTGCTGCGGAAACTCGTAGCGCAAGCCCATGCCGTAGTCGTAGACGCGGAATCTTAACTTGATGTTGCGGTTGCTCGACGGCTGGTTGAGGCTTACCTCAAGTTCGTTGTAGTTGTTGCGAATGGTCTTTGTCTCGCCCCATACCGGTGTCCATGTCTCGTCGAACGTAGATGTCTTCGATGCTGTTTCCTTGAATCCGTCCATCAGGTCGGTCTCCTCCATGCCCTTCGATGCGTGCTTGTCGCGAGCAAGCTCCAGTCCGAGGTGCGAGGGGTTAATCACCTTCTTGCCCTTGTAGCTCATTTCGTACGTAGGACGTCCGTTGTCCGTGAGCGAAAAGGTCAGGCTCACGTTGCCGTCGGGCGAAGCGACGGTCTGTGCCGATGCCATGGCAGGCATTAAAGCAAGCACAGCCAAAATGTCTTTCGTTTTCATATCAAAGATGTTTATATTGTTATTCTTTAGGCTTTTATGTGTTGCAAAGTTAAAAATCTTATGGATAATAACGCGGGTGTATACCTATTAATATATGTAATGTGCGTATGAAAACGTTTGCAACGTGTGTGTATAAACGAAAAAATCGGGTGTCTCACGACATCCGATTTTCAAAAACAAACTACTTAAAAACTAATCTACTAAAACAAATCAAAATATCTTATATGCGAAATTATGCGTTATAGTTCTTATTACGGTGGCAAAATTACGAATAAATACAATTCGTTCCAAATCTTTTTCTACTTTTTTTGCTTGATTTAGAGCAAGAAGTGACGATTTGGAAGAATTGTGTTATTAAATGTAACAAAAGTGTTAGTGTGTAGGCGTGTGTGTAAACGTTTGCTTAGAAGCGCGTCATAAATTCCACTACAATCTTGTCTCTTTCCGAGCGATGAGCTATGCTGCCGTTGCGATAGAAATACTTCTCGTAGTTGAGACGTATGTCGCTGACGAACGGCTTCTTCAGACTCAGCGTCACGCCGCCGGTCAATCGCGAGCGCTGATAGTCGTTCACGATGAGTTTGCCCTCCGTGTTCGCCTTGCCGTCGGCGTATCGAGTGCCGTCGCTGTGGTCGCTCATGTAGTCGTAGCGCACGAGTGGCGTGACTGATCTAATCAGTCCCTTCCTCACCTTTATGTCGTAGCTCACGAACGAATTGAAGGCGTGTACGGCTTTGAATGCGTCGTCGGCATAATGCTTGTAGAGATATTCTGCCTCGATGTGCCAACCCTTCTGATGCCAGTAGGCTCCGGCATCGTACATCATGATGTCCGTAGCGTCGGGCTTTATCTTCTGCGTGCTCAGCGTGAGGTTGAAACCATGAGGCATGAGCAGTTGCGCTTTTGCCGAGAAGTTGACGTTCTTTGTCCAGAAGTCCTTCTGGTTGGTCAGTCCGGAGCCGTTGAAGAGTCCGGCTTCGAGCACTATCGGGAAGCCCACGTTGAACGTATAGCCCAATGCGGTACCCACGTCGCGCACGTTGCCCACTTGCTTTGCTATGAACGAGCGGTTGGCGAAGTACTGCTGGTGGGGCGAGCGATGGGCATCGATGGTGAACGGCACGCGCATCTGTCCAATGGTGAACTGCATCGTCTGCCAGGGTTTCAGACGTGTGTAGGCATCGAGCATCTTTATCTTGCCCTCGTCGCAGAGGTCAATCTCTGCCTTATAATATATAATAGGTGAGAGCACTCCGTCGATACTCACGCGAGCGTTGCGCACCTCGAAGCGGTGTTCGCCCTCCTCGGTCTGCAGTTCGTACTTTGAGCGTATTGTTCCGTGGACGTTGATTGAAGCTTTTGCCTTTGCCTTTGCTTCGGGTTCGCTTTTCTGCGCGGTCTCCTGTGCCATTGCTGTTGTGGCAGCAAGACACAGCAGAGCTGTTGTGATGAATGTCTTCATTGTTTGTTTGGTTATTATTTCCGAGTGCAAAGGTCGTCATTCGGTTTTGTCACTACGTGTCAAGAGTGTTACGATGTTGTTACATTTTTTTTTGTAGCAAAGTGTTTTGTAAATAAATATATTTGTGTACTTTTGCACTATAAATCGTTGCAAAACGATTTTTAAACCATAAATAATGTAACAACTATGAAGAGAAAAACAATTCTGACATCAGCCATTCTCGCTCTGCTTGCAGTGGGTCAGGGTCATGCCGACAACAGTTTTGTCGTGAAAGACTCGAACACGGGCAAAAAGCAGTTGGAAGGGAAGCTGAGCACAGTGAGTCGTATCTGCTTCAAGGACGGCAAGATGGAAGTAAGGTTCGCCGACAAAACCACACGCGAACTTGCGTTCACCAACTCTACCGTGCTGTACTTCGAAGGCGAACCGACGAGCGTGACGCAGGTCGTAGGCGGAGCCGAAGGCTTGCAAGTGATGTATCAGGGTGGCTTTGTATCGGCTACCGGACTCACCAGTCCTGCCCATGCAGCCATTTACAACATCAGCGGACAGCGTGCCATGAGCCTCAAGGCTTGGGACGGCACACCGGTCAGCACCGACGCGCTCAGCAGCGGTGTGTATATTCTGAAAGTAAACAACAAGTCAATTAAATTTGTAAAGAAATGAAGAAATTTTTCTCTATAGCGGCACTCGCATTAGCGATGTCAACAGGCGTACAGGCTCAGACCGACGTAGTACCCAACCGTATGATTGTCAGCTCGAAAGTTGACAGCAAGGCGTATGCAGTAGAACACGTAGACAGCATCTATTTCGCACGCAAAGAGGGCGAGGTAAAGGCAAACGTAGAATTCATCTCTTATGAGAAGAACGAGGACGAGGGCGACATCGTGTACGTAAAGGTGACACGTACTGACCCAAAAAGTACTTTCAAGATTGACGTTCTGCCTACAAACACCGCAAAGCGGTACGACGATATCACCTTCGCACGCTACTTCGAGCAACAGTCTACTTCTCAGAAACTCACGGAAGACTTTGAACAGGGCAAGCTCTCCGGCTTCGCACGTGAGTTCACAGCCAACACTCCGTACACCGTTGTGACCCTCGCTTACGACGAGTATGGCGTACCGTGCCAGGTGTCTCGCGCTAACTTCACCACTCCGAAGGTGCCTACAGTGGGCACTCCGTCTGTGACATACACTATCGACGAGACCACATCAAACAGCTTCACACTCACCGTTACTCCTAACAAGGACTGCGAGGAGTTCTACTGGTGCATGTTCGAGAAGGGTAAAGCACAGGAGCAGTTTGAGCAGTGGGGACCGATGATGGGCTTTTCCAACATTGAGGCTATGATAAAGCAGTTCAGCGGCAAACCTTACTCTGAGGAGGCTACAAACTCATGGAAAGAACTTGCTCCTGCTACCGACTATGAGGTAGCAGTATTGCCAGTTGACGTTGAGGGCAACTTCGGCGATCTCGTCTACATCTACGTAACAACAAAGGCGCAGGGTGGCGACGGCGTTGCTCAGGTAGACGTAACCGTAGGTAAGTATGAGAATGTAAATGGTTCATATGTGCAGACCGTAACCTTCACACCGAACGACCAGACTCTCCTCTTCCGCGACCTTATCTGTCTTAAGAGTGCATACGAGAAGAACGGTGGCGACAAGGGGTTTACCGAATACCTCAAGGAGGATAATTCTCAGGATCCGAACTGGAACCAGTATGGTGTAGACAGCTATTCTTTCGAGGCAACTCCTAACACTGCCTACTACGCTCTTGCTCTCGCAAAGAACGCTAAGGGCGAGTGGGGTCCGTTCACAAAGCACGAGTTTACAACAGGTGCAGCTCCTTCTGGCGTAGCTCCTGCTAAGGTAGTATCGCTTCCGAAGCGCGTAGCTGCGAAGAAAGCAGCCAAGCGCACAGCCGTAGTGCCGGTTAAGCGTAGCCTTCAGCTTGTGAAGTAATACGTTTATACAATAATATTTAGGGGCTGCAGTTGCTTTGACTGCAGCCCCTAAACATATCCGCTATTTGCCGTTTCTCCAATAGATAATGCTTTGCACCGCCCCTCTGGTTAGCAGAAAAGTGAGAAACGCCAACCACAAAGCATGGTTTTGCCACTCGCTGCGTAGCGACAGGTACACACCGAAGAAGACGAGCATAGCCGCAGCCGTTGCTGCGAACATGCCACGTGTGTTTGTTGTACCAATGAAAACACCGTCCCAGATAAATGCCGCCAAACCACAGATGGGTATCAGCACAGCCCACGGCGCATATTTGGCTGAGGCTGCTACGACCTCAATATCGTCAGTGAGCAGCCGTAGAAATCCTGTTCCGCCCACCGCATACACCATTGTGTAAGCTACCGTGAGTGCGAAACCCCAACCAAATAGTCGGCGCACCGTTCGGCTGAATTCCACATGGTTGCCTGCTCCGTAATGCTTTCCGCACAACGCTTCACCCGCAAAGGCGAAGCCATCCATCACGTACGAATAGAGCGTGAAGAGCTGCATGAGCAGTGTGTTCACTGCCAAGACCACTGCGCCCTGCGCTGCACCTGCCGAGAGGAAGTAGAAGTTGACTGCCACGAGGCACAGCGTGCGCAGGAAGATGTCGCGGTTCACGCTGAAGAAGCGTCGCATCGCCGTACCCTCCATTATCCTTTGCCACTGCACATGGCGCAAGATGCGCTTGCCATAGGTCGTAGCCCACAGTGTGATACTGACGAGCAGACCAGCATATTGAGCTACGAGCGTGCCTAATGCGATGCCCTCCACCTTCATGCCGAACCCATATACGAACGTGCAGCTGGCTACGATGTTCACCACGTTCTGCATTATGGAGATGAACATCGGCAGACGCGTGTTCTGCATACCGATGTACCAGCCCGTCAGACTGTAAAGGCAGAGCATAGCCGGAGCACCCCACACACAAATGCGGAAATAGTGCCATGCCTCGGTGTTAATCTCTGCGGATGCCCCGACAAGAGCGAGAGCGACTGAGCCAAGCGGTTTTTGTAAGATGATGATGAACGCAGCCACCGCCATTGCCACCACTATGGAGCGTGCGAGCGTTGTTGCCACGTCGTTCATGTCGCGTCTGCCGAGTGCCTGCGAGGTCATTCCGCTTGTGCCCATGCGCAGAAAACCGAACACCCAGTAGACCACGTTGAATATCATAGAGCCGACAGCCACCGCTCCGATGTACACGGCGTTGCCCAAATGTCCCGACACCGCCATATCGACGAGTCCCAACAGGGGCACGGTGATGTTAGCCACAATCGATGGTAGGGCTATGCTGAGTATGCGTTTGTCTATGTTCTGCATCTTTGTTGTTCTTATTTGGTTACCTTGAAAGTCCGCCACAATTTATCGCCACGTATTTCGAGCGGCATAGGTATGTTGTCGGTGAAAAGTTGGCCCGTGCCAAGTCCTTGCGGCATGGTTATGTTTTCGCCATAGACATCGGCAGCAAACTGTGCTATTGCGTTCAGCCCCACGTTGCTCTCCAGCGCACTTGTTATCCACGAGCCGATGCCGCGCTTGTGGGCGAGTGCTATCCATTCGCGCGAACCGTACATTCCGCCGTGCAGCGACGGCTTCAGTATTATATAATGTGGGCGGATACGGTCGAGCAACTCTTCCTTTTCCGTTTTATCATTCACGCCAATCAGCTCCTCGTCGAGTGCGATTGGTATCGGCGTAGCCCTGCATAGTGCTGCCATCTCCGCCCATTGATGCTGGCGTATTGGCTGTTCAATGGAGTGAATGTCATATTGCGCAAGCTGTTCGAGACGCTGCAGTGCACAGTCGGCTGTAAATCCGCCGTTGGCATCCACCCTGAGTTCAATCTGCTCCTTCGTGAATGCGCTGCGTATGTGGCGCACAAGGTCGAGTTCGCGGTCGAAGTCGATAGCGCCAATCTTCAGCTTCACGCATCTGAATCCGGCACGCATCTTCTCCTCCAGGCGTTGCAGCATCTCGTCGTAGTTGCCCATCCACACCAGTCCGTTGATAGGTATTCCGGCTTCACCACGTGCGAAGCTGTTGTCGACCAACACGCCCGTTCCGCCACGCTTAAGGTCGAGCAGAGCTGTTTCAAGTCCGAACAGCACAGAGGGGTAGGGGCGCAATGCGTCATAGCAGATGCTGCCCTTTGCTTCAACCATGTTGCATAGCTCTTTTAGTCGCTCCTCGTAGTTGGGTGTAGCGTCGCAGCTAAGGTCGGGTAGCGGAGCACATTCGCCCACACCACGTATGTCGGGGTGTGCGTTGTCGGTAGCCGTGACGAACCACGACTGACGTGTGGTGTACACTCCGCGCGATGTGCCTGCAGGTTGCTTGAAGTGGAGCGTGCGCGGGGCGATGCTTATCTTTATGCTCATGTTCTATGATTGTTAGTTTTTTCCAGATATTACTTCGTCCATTCTTATGTCGTGCTCCTCGCACTCAATGCTCTCCACGAGTTGGAAGTCGAAGCAGATGCCAATCTTGTAGGCACAGCCGAGCTGTGGCAGCAGTCGGTCGTAGTAGCCCTTGCCGCGTCCCATGCGGTTGAGTTGGCGGTCGAACGCCACGCCAGGGATTACGGCGAGGTCAATCTGTGCATAGTCGCTGAACACTTCGCCCACGGGTTCCATGATGTTGTAAGCACCTTGTTCGAGGCTCTGCGGACCGGTGTAGCAGCGCAGTTCCATTGTTCCCTCGCCTGTTACGCGAGGCAGCAGTACGCGCTTGCCGCTTGCCAGCAGCGCATCGACGAGCGTATGTGTGTACACCTCGTCGGGCAGTGAGTAGTAGAGCATTACGGTGCGAGCATCCTTCAGTCGCTGGTGTGCGAGCAGACGCATAACTACAACAAACGACAGTTCGCTGAGCTGCTGGCTCGTGAACTGTCGTTTGCGGTTCTTTATCTCCTTGCGGAGTTCTGATTTTTTCATATGAACTGAAGTTTGGGTTAGTTGAGAGTTGAGATATGTACTCAACTCTCAACTTTATTTCTTGATACTCGGCTTTTTCGGGAATGCCTCGTTCTTCTTGAACACGCTGAGAGCCTTCTCTATCGTCGGGTCATCGAGATTGATATATGCCGTCCAAGCTTGGTCGTCCATGATGTTGTATATGATGCGCGAGTTGATGAACTTCTCGAGCAACTTATGCGACTTGCGTATCATCAGGTTGCGGCGCTTCAGTCCGTTCTTGTCGGCGTATGCAGCGAACTGCTCCACCGTATTCTGCTGCACGAGATACTTCGACAGCGACATCATATCGACGAAGGTGTTCAGCTTCGGGCGGTTGTTGTCGGTGTAGGTGAAGGCGAACTGCAGGATGAGTCCCGACATGGCAGCCTGCTTGTAGTAGCTTGTCATGCCGAGTGTGTCTTCTGGCACGAAGATGTCGGGCGTGATGCCACCACCGCCGTACACCGTACGTCCGATGCCGGTGTGGTAAGCCGGTCCCTGATGCTTTATGCTGTCCTGCGAGAAGAACTCGCCGTGCTCGTATCGTGTCACGATGTCGCTCTCGTAGTCCTTGGTGTCGCCCGCGGTGAACGGCTTCTGTATGCAACGACCCGACGGGGTGTAGTAGCGTGCTATGGTGAGGCGTATCATCGAGCCGTCGGGGAAACCGAGCTGCTGCTGTACCAATCCTTTGCCGAACGAGCGTCGTCCGATGATTGTGCCGCGGTCGTTGTCCTGTATGGCTCCGGCGAAGATCTCCGATGCCGATGCCGACCCCTCGTTGATGAGCACGCAGAGTGGCAGTTTCTGATACGAACCGTGACCATCTGAACGGAAGTCCTGGCGTGGCGACTTGCGTCCCTCCATGTACACGATGAGCTTGTTCTTCGGCAGGAACTCGTTAGCCATCTGCACCGCCGAGTTCATGTATCCGCCCGTGTTGTCACGTAAGTCGATAACCAAGCTCTTGAAGTTCTCCTGCGAGAGCTGAGCCAGCGCGATGAGCATTTCTGGATAGGTGGTCTCGCCGAAACTTCTCACCTTGATGTAGCCCGTGTTCTTGTCAAGCATGTATGCAGCAGTGATGCTCTTCTGCGGTATGTCGCCACGAGTGATGGTGAAGTATTTCACATTCTTTTGTCCGTAGCGCACCACACCGAGCTTCACCTTCGTGTCTTTCGGACCCTTCAGTCGGCGCATAGCCTCCTCGTTGGTCACTATCTTGCCCACGAACGGCTTGCCATCGACACTCACAATCTTGTCGCCGGCGAGTATGCCAGCACGTTGTGCCGGTCCGTTCTTCACCACGTTCTGCACGCGTATGGTGTCCTGTCGTATAGTGAACTCGATGCCTACGCCCGAGAACGAGCCTTTCAAGTCGTCAGCCACCGCCTGCGCATCCTTCGCTGTGATGTACACGGAGTGGGGGTCGAGGTCGGCAAGAATCTGCGGTATGGCAACGTCGACAAGCGAGTCGATGTCTACCTTGTCCACGTACTGGTCGTTGATGATGTGCAGCAAGTTGGACAATCGGTTAGAACCCGAGTTGATGATATTTAGTCGATTGCCAGAGAAATGGTTTGCGTAGAATGTGCCAATGAGTATGCCCACAATCACGCAGAGTGCCATTATCAACGGCATGAACCTATTTTGTTTCTTTGTGTTCATAATCGTCTGGATTGAGATAAGTTACTTCTATATTGGCGCGTCGGAGCAAGTCGATGCCGTCGGTAAGGCGGTACTGTTCGGCATATATCACGCGCTTTATGCCAGCCTGAATGATGAGCTTTGCGCACTCGATGCAAGGCGATGCCGTTACGTAGAGTGTTGCGCCTTCGCTGTTGTTGGAGCTGCGTGCCAGTTTGGTTATGGCGTTCGCTTCGGCGTGCAGCACGTAGGGTTTAGTGGTGTTAGTCTCGTCCTCGCATACGTTCTCGAACCCACTCGGCGTGCCGTTGTAGCCGTCGCTGATGATCATCTTCTCTTTCACGACCAGTGCGCCCACCTTGCGACGTTCGCAGTAGCTGTTCTCCGCCCAGATGCGTGCCATGCGCAGATAGCGCAGGTCGAGGTTGAGCTGCTTGCTCTCGTTTGTTTCGTTTGTTGGCATAATGATATGTTGTTTGTATTTGCTTGTTGCCAGAGGCAGCGTGTGTATCCTTGCTATCTCTTGATGCCGTTGCGTTCGAGCAGGGCATCGATGGTTGGCTCCTGTCCGCGGAAGCGCTTGTAGAGCGTCATCGGGTGCTCGGTGCCACCCTTCGAGAGTATGTTGTCGCGGAAGCTCTGTGCCGTATTCTGGTCGAAGATGCCGTTCTTCTTGAACACGCTGAATGCGTCGGCGTCGAGCACCTCTGCCCATTTGTAGCTGTAGTAGCCGGCAGCGTATCCGCCCGCCATGATGTGCGAGAACTGAGTTGTCATACAGGTGTCTGGCAGCTGTTTCGTCACCATTGCCTTCTCCCATGCCTTCTTCTCGAACGGAATGATGTCGGCTGCGAACTCCTCCTTCTGTGTGTAGTAAGCCATATCGAGCAGTCCGAAGCTCACCTGGCGCAGACAGGCGTAAGCCGCCATGAAGTTGCGCGAGCGTACGATGCGTTCGATGAGGTTGTCGGGCATCGGTTCGCCCGTCTTGTAGTGGAAGGCGAACGTGCGCAGGAATTCCTTCTCTACCGAGTAGTTCTCCATGAACTGCGAGGGCAGCTCTACGAAGTCCCACCACACGTTGGTGCCGCTGAGACTCTCAAAGCGTGTGTTGGCGAACATGCCGTGCAGCGAGTGGCCGAACTCGTGCAGGAAGGTCTCCACCTCGCCCAAGGTGAGCAGTGCCGGCTTCTCGTCGGTGGGCTTCGTGAGGTTCATCACCACGCTCACGTGCGGACGCACGTTCACGCCCTTGCGGTCTATCCATTGACCCTGGAACTCGGTCATCCAGGCACCGCCCTGTTTGCCCTTGCGCGGGTGGAAGTCGGCGTAGAACACGGCGAGGAACGAGCCGTCCTTGTCGAACACCTCGTAGGCCTTCACGTCGGGATGGTACACCTGGATGTCCTTGCTCTCCTTGAACGTGATGCCGTACAGGCGCGTTGCCAGTCCGAATACGCCGTCTATTACCTTCGACAGTTCGAAGTATGGGCGCAGCATCTCGGCATCGAGGTTGTACTCGCGCATCTGCAGCTTGTGCGAGTAGAAGCTGAAGTCCCACGGCTCCATCACGAAGTCGTCGCCCTCGGTCTGCTTCGCCTCGCGCTCCAGCGCCTTCACCTCCTCAACGGCTGTGGGGCGGTATGCGTCGATGAGGTCGTTGAGCAGCTTGTACACGTTCTTGGCGTTGGATGCCATGCGGTGCACGAGCACGTAGTCGGCGTATGTCTCGTAGCCCAACAGCTGCGCTATCTCGCGGCGTAGGTTGATGAGTCGCTTGCATATCTCGAGGTTGTTCTCCGTGTTGTCGTGTGTGCCCTCGGTGTTGCGTGCCATATAGAGTTGGCGGCGCAGCTCGCGCTGAGTGGAGTAGGTCATAAAGGGCGAGTAGCTCGGATAGTCGAGTGTGAAAAGCCAGCCCTCCTTGTCTGCCTCCTTCGCAGCTAAAGCAGCCGCCTCGCGTGCCGTCTCGGGCAGTCCGTCGAGCTGTGCCTCGTCGGTTATGTTCAGCGTGAACGCCTTGTTCTCCTTCAGCAGGTTCTGCGAGAACTGCAGCGAGAGCAGACTTGCCTCCTCCGTGAGGTTGCGCAGGCGCTCCTTGCCCTCGTCGTCGAGCAGCGCACCGCTACGCACGAAGCCGTCGTAGCAGTTGTCGAGCAGCATCTGCTCCTCGGCAGTCAGCTCGCGGTGGTTTTCGTACACGTATTTGATGCGCTCGAAAAGGCGCTTGTTCAGCTTCACGTCGTTGGCGTGCTTTGTGAGTATTGGGCTCATCTTCTGCGCTAAAGCGTCGAGTTCGTCGCAGGTCTCGGCACTGAGCATACACGAGAATACGGTCGACACGCGCGAGAGCAGGTCGTAGTAATTCTCGCCGTTCTCGTTGTCTACACGCACGATGGTGTTCTCAAAAGTAGGGGCTTCGGGGTCGTTCACGAGCTTCTCTATCTCCTCGTCGTCGCGGCGTATGCCCTCAAGAAAAGCCTCCTCGTAGTCGCCAATCTCGATGCGGTTGAACGGAACGGTGTCGTGTGGGGTGTTATAAGGTTCAAAAAACGGATTCTTGCGCTCCGTTTGTGTTGTGTTATTCTCTAACATACTAAATTCAAAAATGTGTGATATATCACTGCAAATTTACAGAAAATATCACACATGCGTTCCGTCCTTAGGGTTTTTAACTTATATTATAATCGTGTGTAACTACTCAGGTAGGTTTGTCGTACTCCCCCATGCACAACTTCCCTCGTTGC
>OGET01000604.1_pt1 | contig 13620 bp, 11 predicted proteins | sample 1570771 | NCBI WGS metagenome assembly OGET01 (sample SAMEA2582032, study PRJEB24529) | metagenome | biome: Human gut stool | place: China | collected 2011 | reverse complement strand
AACAATCCGCAAAAGTGTTCCAATCACTCTTCCCACAAAAATGGAACTGGTTAATTCATGAGGGAAGTATAAAAGGACAGAGCGAATTCGTGATTAACACCAATGGTGTGAAAATGGGGGGCGAGCTGAATCTTAAAAATGGTAAAATCACTATGCCAGATGGTGAGATTTATGGCTTGAATATTCGTTTCCCAATGAATTATGAAAACTCGGCATTGCAAGTGTCTTCGGGTAAACCGATCCATATTTCGGCTCAAAATATTCGCTATGGTGCGCTTTCTATCGCAAATGGGGAATTGGATTTGTTTGGGCGTTATCCGAACACCATGAAAAATCCACTTACCTTGAGAAATGTGAAACTTTCCCTATTCGATGGTGTACTAACGGTGCCTCAGCTTAGTTTTCCACAAAGCAAAATGGCGACGCTTTCTTTTACTAATATTGATTTAGCTCAAGTGTTAGCCTTGGCACAATATAACCAAGTAAGCTTAACCGGCCGCGCCAATGCGACTATGCCATTTTGGCTTGGACATAAGGAATGTTTGATTTGTAATGGTACATTGGAACAAGTGGGGAATGTATCCATCAAGTTAACCGATGAAATAGTGAAAGGGCTGAAAAAAGGCGGTTGGACAGAAAATATTTTGGTGGATTTATTAAAAGAAATAGAACTACAAAAGTCCCATGCGGCGGTGACGCTCGATCCGAAAGGGCAAATGACGCTGCGTGCGAGTATTAGCGGATTTAATCCAACCAAGCGAACCCATAATCCGATAACATTAAATTATACGCACCAAGAAAATATGTTTGAATTGTGGAATATGATTGACTATGGCTCGCAATTTGAACAAAATCTGCAATATAAACTTTATAAGCAATTAGACAAAGACAAATGATAAAACACCTTAAATTTCAACCGCACTTTTTTATTTTAGCGACTATGTTTTCGCTCACGGCCTGCACGCCGACCATTCAATTGGACACCCCAAAGGAAGGCATCACCATTAATATGAACGTGGTGGTGGACCACAATATTAAAGTGGAAATGGATGAGAAATCTCAGAAAGCCGTGGGTGAAGTAGAGCCTGTGAAGAAATAATCGAATAAATTGAAAAGGCCATCTGAATGTTAGATTTCAGGTGGCCTTTTTTATTTTAAAGTGCGGTTGAATTTTTAGGTATTTACATAAATTATTGGGATTATGCCTAATTATGATTTCAGCAATCATGATATTGTTTATTATCGAAAGGACATTTAAAGGCTCTTAAGTAGCATTATTATTCCCAAAAAAAAGCCAAGCATATGCTTGACTTTTTAATTCCTTAGAGTTAATTTGTATTGTGTAACGCTACACAGTATTGACGTATCGTTAGTGTTACAAAATATACGCAGAAATGCATTTGATAAACCCTTAAATAAGGAACTAGACATGATTGTAAAACATCCTGGCTTAAGAATCAAAGAAGAGTTATTACCTAAAGGAATGACTGTAACAGAAGCTGCAAAATTGCTAGCAATTGGTCGACCTGCACTATCTAATTTTTTGAATGGTAAAGCAATGTTGTCACCTAACATGGCTCAGCGGTTATCAAAGACCTTTAACTTCCCATTAGATCAATTAATGCAATGGCAGGCGGAGTATGAAGATGCTCTAATTCAACAAACTGAAGCTCCCGCAACTCATATTTATGCTCCTCCTTTTTTAGATATAAAAGCAAATGATATTGAAAATTGGGTCAATACTTGCGAAATTTCATCAAGATCACGTTTATCTGTTTTTTTGAGAACACTGATCCACTCAACGAGCGAAAAAATAACTCAAATTGATTTTCCTGGAAATGATGATTCGCAACGACCTGGCTGGGATGGTTGGATTGAGTCAAATGAGGCAACTCCGTGGATTCCTAATGGTAATTCAGGCTGGGAATTTGGTGTTAATAAAGATATTAAGGCCAAAGCTGATAGTGATTTTGATAAAAGCCTTAAGGCTCACTTTTCAGATTCTTCAAATATAACGTTTATTTTTGTGACACCTCGTCGCTGGCCTGGAAAAAATAAATGGATTCAGCAAAAGAAAGCTCTTAATAAATGGAAAGATGTCAGAGTATATGATGCAAGCGATCTTGAACAGTGGTTAGCTCAGTCATTACCAGCACAAAGTTGGCTGGCAAATGAAGCAAAATTGCCTACACAAAATGTAGATTCCTTAGATAGTGTATGGCAAGAATGGGCAAATGTGTGTAATCCAAGTTTAAATACATCTTTCTTTAACAAATTAATTAAAGTATATGAAAAACAGATTTTGGATTATTTATCCAAACCAGCCCAAAAACCTTTTTACATTGCAGCTGATTCCAAAATTGAAGCAATGGCATTTTTGTCCGCCCTGTTTTCAGATAAAAAATTTATTTCTTATAGAGATAATTGTCTAGTATTTAAAGAAGAGAATGTCCTTCCTACTCTTGCTCAAGGATCTAAGAGTTTTATTGCAATTACTGATAATAAAAACATTGAAAAAGAGCTAGCTCAGTATTCACAGCAGATTCATGCCTTTGTTGTTTATCCTAAGAATGCTTTAATACAAAATATCGATCTAAAACTTGAAATTTTAGATTCGGTAACTTTTCTTCGTTCATTAGAAGAAATGGGGTATTCCTATGATGAAGCACAAGCATTGGCAAAAAAATCCGGTTATTCATTAACTGTTCTTCGCCGTCGCTTGGCAACAAATATTTCAGTCCAAAGACCTGAATGGGTTGATAGTTATAACCAAGTTCTTATTCCATTTTTATTTGCTGGAGTATGGGATAGCTCTAATCAATATGACATTTCGATTTTAGAAGATTTATCAAATGATTTATCGTATGAAGATTTAGAGAAGAATCTTCAAGTAAGTTTGCTTCTTAATGACTCTCCCGTTTGGGCGGTAAGTTCGCATAGAGGTGTAGTATCAAAAATAGATTTGTTATTTGCTATTGCAGCATATGTTACTAAAGTAGATTTAGAGCGCTTCTTTAAGATAGCTAAGTTAGTTTTGGGAGAAAATAACCCTGCTTTAGATTTACCAGAAGATCAACAGTGGCAAGCCAACATATACGATAAAAAGCGACAGTATTCTAAAGGCTTAAGAAATAGTATAGGGGAGATGCTTATCTTATTGGCTGTCCATGGTAATGAATTATTTAAAGGTAGATTAGATTTTGATTGTGAGGAGGAAGTAAATAAACTTGTAGAAGAATTATTCTCTCCGCTTAACTTAAGAACATTACAAGCGCAATCATCTGATTTCTCAGTGTATGCAGAAGCGAGCCCAAAAGTATTTTTAAGTATTATAGAAAACGATTTGAAAACTGATAAGCTATTCTTAGAGCTAATGGAACCAGTTTCTACTGATATTTTTTCTTCACCTAAGTATACAGATTTATTGTGGGCATTAGAGAAATTAGCTTGGGATAAATTAACAGTTGCTAGGGTGGTAAAAATTTTAGCTCAATTAAGCCAAAAAGAAATTAATGATAATTACAGAAATAAACCTTTTTCATCCTTATTAGGCATATTCAGATCTTGGTGTCCTGACACAAGTATTAAGACGCAGGAACGTATTCAATTATTAAAAGAGTTAGTTAGAAAATTTCCAGATATCGGTTGGCGAATTTGTATTAGCCAATTTCCAGGCTCGCTTCCCCAAACAGCATTTCAGGCTAGTAAATGTATTTGGAGGAATAATTGCGGACCAAATATAGTAACCAAGAAAGACGTTTATGATTTCTGCAATGCAGCAGTAGAAATAGCATTAACTTGGGCAAGTTATACATTTGAACAATTACTTGATTTGGTCAGCCATATTTATGGTTTAACAACTGAGCAGCAAGATAAGATTTGGCTTCTCATTGAAGATTGGGCATTAAACCAAGCTACAGAATCTGAGAAAATTACCATGCGAGAAAAGCTTCGCACGACTGTTTTATCCAAAAGAGCTAAAAGGCATTCTAATAGAATTACGTTTACGGAGTTGGGAGAGCAGGTATATGTAACATTAGAACCAAAAGAATTAATAGATAAACATTTTTGGTTATTTGCTTCTCATTGGGTTGATGATTCTGCTGATGAGGTAGAAGATTATCAAAATATGAATTTTGAAGAAAGAGAAGAAATTATTAGGCAAAAGCGTGTTATTGCGTTAAAAGAAATTCTACAAGAAAAAGGACTTTCAGGAATTCTAGAATTATCTTTAAAAGGAGATTGCGCAAGTACGATAGGTTTTCTTCTAAGACGTTTTGTATTTTCATCAGATGAGGAGTCAGTACAATTAATTAAATTGGCTCTGGAGTCTTTTAAAAAAGATGCTCACATTAATTATAAGAACATTATTCGGGGATTGTTATCCGAAAGTGATAATAACACCTCTTTATTTGAATCCCTTTCTGTGTGTTTAGATGATTCTGATAAAGTACAGGTATACTTGCAGTCACCTTTTTGTTCAAAGGTATGGCGCTGGGTTGATTCTCTAGATAGAAATTACCAACAAGAGTATTGGGAAAAAATAGTTCCATCTTATTGCGCGAACATAAATGAAGTTGAAGAAGCGGTAAAATATTTATTGTTAGCCGATAGGCCTCAAACTGCTTTTTTATATGTTGATTTAATTCTCAAAAAAATATCCCCTAAAGTTATTTTTGATATTTTAACAGCAATGCTTTTACCAACAGCAAAAAATGAAAATAATCCACCAGACCATTATCGATTAGGAGAGGCGTTTTCTCAAATTTCTGAGTATGAAATGTTGAGCTTAGAACAAAAGGCGAGTTTAGAATTTGCTTATATAGAGGTTTTAGCACCTTGTGGGTTGAAAAGTGAAAATTGTTCAATTAAAAGTTTGGAAAGATATTTGGAAGAACATCCTGAATTCTTCGTTCAACTTATTTCAGAGCTTTCTAAAAGAGATGATGGAAAGGATGACAGAGATGAAAATACAAATAAGAAAGAATTTAGGGCTAAGTGTTTCGATGCTTTGGGGGCTTTAAGCCATATACCTGGTGAAGATAATTCAGGAAAAATTAATACCGAAAAGCTTGAAGAATGGGTACAACAAGCAATTAACCTTGCTGAAAAGAAAGGGCGTAGAAATATTGTTGAATATTTTATTGGTAAATTATTAGGCCATTGTCAAAATGGAGAAGATGGTATTTGGCCTTGTGAAGGTGTGCGTGATTTAGTTGAAGATATGCATTCTAAAAATATGATTGAAGGAATGTACATAGAAAAACGTAATAGCAGGGGAGTTACAAGCCGTTCATTTGGTGATGGAGGTGCTCAAGAATGGAGAATAGTCGAACAATATCAAGATTGGAGTAGACAATTAGCTATTACTCATCCGTTTGTAGCAGATGAATTGCTTGGTTGGCTGGCTAGCTCTTATAAACATGAAGCTGAAATGTGGGATGATGAACACCGATTAGATATGCATTTGTAATAAAATCTAATGACATAAAACATTTGTGTTAATAATTAAGAAGACCATCTGAATGTTAAATTTCAGATGGCCTTTTTTATTTTTAAGAGCGGTCAGATTTTAAAGCGTTTTTGTAAATATTTTACCCCACTAAAACTGACGTCATGCTGAGCGATCCTGCAATCAAATTATCATTGAAAAACGTAATTTCGTCTTGCGCTTCTCGTAATGCCATGATGTACAACAACGGCAAATAATGATCTGGTGTTGGCACGGAAAGCTCAGCCTTTTCACCTAACTGTTCATAATGCACCAAGGTTTCATCATCTTGTGTCGCAATCGCCTGATTGACTGTTTCACGGAAAGCAAACGCCCAGTCATAACCTGCACCGATTTGATCGATATGCTCCCAACTGATCGCCCTCAGATTATGCACAATGTTACCACTACCAATAATTAATACGCCTTGTTCACGCAAAGTAGCTAATTTTTTCGCCAAATTGAAATGCTATTCTGCCGATTGCAAACGGTTAAGGCTAAGTTGTACCACCGGAATATCGGCATCGGGATAGAGAAATTTCAACACCGCCCATGCGCCATGATCAAAGCCACGCGTTGGGTTAAGCTCGACATTTTCCGGCTGTAATAATGACCGCACTTGCTCCGCCAACTCAGGCGAACCGGGCGCAGGATATTGCACTTGGCTGAGCTTTTCAGGAAAGCCGTAGAAATCGTAAATCATTTCAGGATGTTCACCTGAGGTCACCTGCAAACGGCTGCTGTACCAATGCGCTGAAATCATCAAAATGGCTTTTGGTTTAGTAAACTTTTGCGTAATTAGGCTGAAATTCTGATTGAACGGGTTTTCTTTATCTAACGCATTTATCGGGCTACCATGCCCAACAAATAATACAGGCATTTTTTTCATTATTTTCTCCTCAATATTTGATGGAAAAAATTGTACGGTTAAATCTTTGTGTGAAAAATACTACTTTATGAACAACATCTTTTACTAATCGGAAATAATGAATGGTAAGGTTTAGAGATATGGGCGTATTAAATAGGGGAAATATTACAAAGTGCGGTTAAATTTTACGAAGATTTTACTCAATTTTTACTTTATTTACAGTTTATTATCTTTATATTTAGGCGTATGATGATTATTAGTTTTACATAACCCCTAAATTTATTTAGGTAAATATATTATTTCTATTTAATAGGAGATTGAATGATGAAAAAATTATTCATAGCAGTACTTTCTGCGGCAGCGATTGCTGTACCGTTTTTTGCTTCTGCGAATACTGCACCACAAACAGAACAAAGCACAGTGCAACCAGAAAAAGCAAAAGGAGTTTGGATTGATGTACGTTCAGCCGAGGAGTTTAATGCAGGTCATTTACAAGATGCCGTGAATATTCCGCACGATCAAATCCTAGCACGTATTCAAGCGGTGAGCCCAGATAAAAATGCACCGATCAACCTTTATTGTCGTAGCGGCCGTCGTGCTGAAGCCGCACTCACTGAGTTGAAAAATGCAGGCTATACCAATGTAACCAATCATGGCGGTTATGAAGATTTGGTTAAAAAAGGTTTGAAATAAACAACGCATCATTTAACGTAAAAATCCCCTAGAGCAGAGCAGTAGGGGATTTTTTGTATAAAGAGCGGTCAAATTTTTAAGTGTTTTGCAAATCATCTTAAAAATTTGACCACTTGCATCATTATCAAGGCCGCAGCCGTCTGAAACATTGATAGACCGGTTACTGATGTTCGCTTTCTGCCACTTTTGTCCATTTTGCCAATGTCTGCTTCATCTGTGCCTGAGGGATGAAGCGGGCCATCCGTTCGACCTCCTTGCCTTGATAAAACAGCAGCCATGCAGGTGCGGTCAGCACGTGGAAACGTCCGGCCATTTCGGGTATTTCAGCAATATCGGCTTTTACGGCATACACATTTCCTTCCTCCGCCAAAGCTGAGTCAAGCTGGGCGGCCACGACCGTACAAACACCGCAGATTGGGGCTTTGATGTACAGTGATACTAAAGGGTGTGTGGCGATGGCCTGTTCGATGTCTTTTAGAGTGTGTAGTTGTTGCATGTCATGTACTCCTTTGAGTGATTCAGCACGTTTTTAGTTGTCTAGAAAAGGGGCTTTCAATGAAATAAAAACAAGAAAGTAGTTTGAGCCGTTTAGATTTTCTCCACTACTACTCTCGCTACACTTACACGCCCATTTTCCACGCGGAGATGCGTTTCAAATTATCCACCGTGTCGTGATTGACGATGGCGGCGAACGTGCTGTCCAGTTTGGCAATTTCAGCTTTGTCTTCATCGCTGAGGGCAAAGTCAAAGACATTCAAGTTTTCCGCCATACGTTCGGGTTTGGTGGATTTTGCCAACACGATGATGTCGCGTTCCACCAGCCAGCGGGTAATCACTTGCGCCACGGATTTGCCATATTTCGTGCCGATTAGCAACTGACAAAATGGTGGGCAAAAGCCCACCGCTTCAAGTTGATGTTTTATCATTAACCGAACACTTTTTTCAAGTGTACTTGATAGTCTGCTAAGTATTGTTCTACTTGTGGATTTTTAACTACATCGTTACATGTAAATGTCGGTAGACGGGTCAAACCGAGGAACTCGTTGAGTTTGTGGAAAGGCATGTACACAGCATCCACATCTTTGCCTTCAAAGAAGTCGCCTTCACGGGTGAACGCTTCAATCGGCGCATTCCAAGTAAGCGAAAGCATGTGTTTTTTGCCTTGCAACAAACCACCTGTACCGAAGCCTTCAGTTGGACTAACACGATGGCGGCCATCACTGCGGTAAAGCTTGCCGTGTCCGGCGATAAATACTTCGTCTATGTATTTCTTCACTGTCCAAGGCTCGTGCATCCACCAAACAGGCATCTGCCAAATCACGGCATCCATCCACAAGAATTTTTCGATTTCTGCCTCAACATCATAGCCAGCATCAATCACAGTTTCTTTTACATTGTGTCCAAGTGCGGTCAAAACTTCTTTCGCTTTTTTGTGAAGCGTGTGGTTTAACTCACCATGCGAATGACCGAATTCTTTACCACCGTTTAATAATAAAATGTTCATTTTTACTCCTAAGAATAAATAATTTATAAAAAAAAAGATGTGATGTTTACGGATATTGTCTTCTGTTTACTCTCATGAAAGTGCAGTCATTTTATGATTTGTTTTTATTGAGATAAATTAGGTTTGGTTTTATGATGTCGTGAATTAAATTCACTAATCAGCCAAAACGGGGCAGGAAAATGCAGAACTTTAACGAGCTGAATTATTTTTTGACACTCGCGCAAACGCAGAGTTTTGTGAAAGCAGGGCAACTTTTAGGGATTTCTTCTTCGGCGTTGAGCCATAGCATGAAAAATCTGGAAACGCGGCTGAACCTGCGCCTGCTCAACCGCACGACACGCAATGTGTCGCTGACCGAAGCCGGGCAGCAGCTTTTCGACCAACTTTCCCCGCTTTATCAAGCCATAAACCAAGAAGTCGATGCATTAAATGATTTTTTAAATACGCCATCGGGATTGATTCGTATCAATGCTCCTGCGGTGGCGGCAGAAGCGGTGTTGTACCCAAAATTAAAGCCGATTTTGAACCAATACCCGAAAATCCGCTTGGAAATCGTGGTGGACGATCGTTGGGCAGATATTGTGAAAGAAGGATTTGATATGGGCGTTCGGTTAGGTAACAAGGTAGCGAAAGAGATGATTGCCGTACCGATTTCTGCGCCGTTCAAAATGGCGTTGGTCGCCTCGCCCGATTATTTGGCGCAATACGGTTCGCCGAAAAATATTGATGATTTGCAGCAGCACCGCCTTATCGGCGCGAAGCTCTCCGCCGAACACGGCTCGGAGATGCAGTGGGAATTCAAATACAAAAAAGAGCTGATTACATTCACGCCCAAATCGCAGTTTTCCATCAACAACCATCTACGCCTGCAAGCCGTTTCAGACGGCCTCGGCATCGCGTGGGTGGCACATATGAGTGTGGCGGATGCAATCCGTTCGGGGAAACTGGTCGAGCTGTTGTCTGAGTATGCTATGACTTACGAACCGCTTTACCTCTATTACCCCAGCCGCCGCGGGCATTCCAATGTGTTTAAGCTGATTGTGGATGCGTTAAAAGTAAAAGCCGTCTGAAAATTCAGACGGCTTTTTAGAAAAACGTGCGGCCAGATTTTTAGGTGTTTTTGCAAATTACCTTCAAAATCTGACCGCTTGTTTTATTTAAACTCGGTGAAAAAACCAAAGAGTCAATAGAAACTTCTACTTTTATATCAGGAGATTAGCTGAAGCCTATCTTATGTGTAGTTAATCTTTAATTATTGTTTCAATTTAGTTTGTACACATCTGAGAAAATGGAACAAAAATCCTTCCTTCTCTTGCTGCTATTTGTTTTTTCCTTAAAATCAAATCAATAAAAGAAATTCTATTTTCAAGAATTGAAATCAAGTCTGAGCCATCCATAAGAATCATCACTTTGTCCGATGATTGAAAGGCTATTAGCCCATCTTCTGAAAATCCTCCAATGGATAAGAATAATCCCAAGGTATTTTCTAATTTAGATTTAACTTTTTCTTTAAAAACGGCTAATTCTGCACTATTTATCGGAGATTTTTTCCATTTTGCTTCAAAAAGAAATTCAGTGCCATCCAAAGAAAAAGCACCATCTATTTGTTGTCCTGTAATCTTAAATGAAGATTTAGGATCTAAATCATTTAACAGAAATAGTCTGTTCATTAATTTTTCTAGCATAAACCCTCGCTGCTGGCTATCTTCACTATTGAGCAGTATATAAAACTCTTGTTTCAAATTATCTAGCTCTGCTTGATAGTTTAGAAAATCGCGTCGTTTATTTTCTGCCTCCTTAATTCGTTTTTCTCGCTCTTCTTTTGATTTCATTTCATCTTGATAGGGTGTAATAAGTCCTTTTAGATGATTTACTGCACTACGAGCCTTAGAAATTTTGTCTTCGCCATCATCAAGATACTTCAAATGTTCAAAGCTATTGAATTGACAAATATCTTGAGCGATCTTTAATAAAATTTCTGTGTGATGTAACTCTGCTAATCTATCTATAATTAAAAAAGCTATCTCTCTTTTTGTTAATTCCCAATTGATATTGCCTGTATTAACGTTCTCAGGAAGACTATTCAATAAAAAGGATTTGAAATCCTTCTTATACCAATAAATATGCACAAGAGCTTCTTTGATAGCAATTAGAGCAGCTGGGGATAATTGTTTTTTCATGATTTTCTCTTTTAAATTATTTGAATTTAATTAATAGTCGGACAAGAATACAACGGCACATTCACCAGCCAATCCTGTTCCCGATAGTCTGCCATAGAAAATCGAATTGCCTGCTCGGGCTGAAATTGTTCTACATACACTTTCAAACTTTTCGCTTTTAAATTTTCTTCTGCTTTGACTTCAATCGGAATCACTGCTTGCTTACGTTGTACAACAAAATCAACCTCTGCCGTGCCTTTTTCAGTTGCCCAATAAAAAACAGGGTTTTCTTGGGTGGCAATCAGTTGCTGTAAAACGTATTGTTCGGTCAATGCGCCTTTAAATTCGGTAAAAATACGGCTACCTTCCAGCAGTACGCTGGCATCCAAATTGCTTTGTGCAGCAAGCAGTCCGACATCTAAGCCATACAATTTAAAGGCATTATCTTGATAGGCAGAAAGCGGTAAATGTGGTTTCTTCACTCGAGGCACGCTATGCACTAAGCCGCTGTCTTTTAGCCATTGCAATGCAATTTCATAGTCTTTACTTCTCGCCCCTTTTTGTAGCTGAGCATAGATAAATTTTTTATTTTCTTTGGCAAGTTGTTCCGGAATGGAAGCCCAAATTGACCGCACTTTTTGCACAGTTTGTCCGTCGTGAATATGTTTGGAAAAGTCCTGTTCATACGCCATCAATAAATTACGTTGTACTTGACGCACTTCATCGACATTTTGTGTTTCGATAAATACTTTTACCGCTTCAGGCATGCCGCCGACAAAATAATATAGGCGGAGTAAATCAATATAGGTGGTTTTCATGGCTGAAATTAACGACCAGTCTTTCAGCTCAAGCAATTTCACCAAATCTTGTTTGCCAAGTGCGGTTAAAAATTCGTGAAAATCCATAGAATAAAGTGGTAGAAAGTCCACTTTGCCGACAGGAAAAGAGACTTGATGATGTAGTGACCCCCCAAGCAATGAGCCAGCCGCGACAATATAAAATTGAGGAGCATTTTCGTAAAAATATTTGAGTGATGATAATGCTTGCGGGACTTCTTGTACTTCATCAAAAATAATCAGGGTGTTTTCTGCTTGAATATCGACACCGCTTTCAATTTTCAAACCAAGTATCAAGCGATCAATATCATAGTCGCCAGAAAATAGCGTTTTCATGCGAGGGTTATTATCAAAGTTGATATACGCCACTTTTTCAAATGATTGCTCGCCAAAGTGTTTCATCGCCCAGGTTTTCCCTACCTGTCTTGCCCCTTGAATAATCAACGGTTTGCGGTTTGTTTTGTGTTTCCAATTTTCTAAGGATTGTATGATTTTACGCTGCATAATACCTCTCCCAAACAACGGATATAGGCTAATTATACAGCATGAATCACACTTTTTCTAATGATATGAGTTCATATATTTACATTTTTTCAAATGAAAAAATGGTTTAGAGTTACATTTTTAAAAGTGAATTTGAAATAATGAAAAGGCCATCTGAAAATTCAGACGGCCTTTTTTATGCCAAAGCGCGGTCAAATTTTGAGGTGTTTTTGCAAATCATCTTAAAAATTCGACCGCTTGTATTTTCACTTTAATTTAGCAATGCTAATTCATTGTTTAAAGTCGTTTTTTCAATGTCGGCAATATTGCATCCCAAGCGGTTAAAGCCTCTTTCTCACTGAGTGGCGAACCCTTGGTATCTTTCTCATTGGTACCGAAAGTCATCTTAAATTTTACGCTGCCATCATCTTTTTCCCAGATAAATAGATATTGATTTCCTTGCCACTTAACCAGTTTTTCACTGCCAGTCATGCCATTGATATCGCGCTTTCCTTTGCGGATGGTACTGTATTTTGCCCACGAGATAAGTTTGTCCCAAGCACCATCTTTAGCGAAAAGGTCTCGTTCTAATAGCGGCTTATCACCTTCCTCCAAAGATCCACCCGTCGTTAGCTCGGCATAAACATCTTTATAGTCTTTGATTTTTATACCTGCTCTGCCAAAAAACGGCTCGGATCCGTTATCGGCAATAAATCCCTCTGTCAGGCAGACACCCTGTTGTTGCGGAATGTCGCCCTCACTACGATCCCTCATCTTGTTGAAAAAATCATTCTGTAAGTACCCAATAGCTTCATCAACTTTACTTTTTTCAAGCTGTTTAAGGTTTGGTGGCTCTTTACCGTTGACAGGCATAATACGTACAAAAGCTCTAACCGTATAGGCATCGTTCTTACTTAATTTGAACCTATAATCGACATAATAGAGCATACCGTTTACCTCTGGTAACGTCGGATTACTCCATACGGCAGGAGCCTGTGTCACCGTAGCTATCGCTTTATTAGGAATGATTGTACGGTTTTCTATAAAAATATCACTTCCATTATGACCTAGCTTCTGGATCTTTGATGCTAACTCTACTGATTTATTCCAATAGTCTGGTCGCATGGTTACCTGCCAACCATTGTATTTAATCCAACTGGTGCCACCTTTACGATTGACCGGTAAGTTAATTTGGTAACGCCCACTGCAAAATGGCTGTTCAGTCCAATACGTTGCCGCATTTTGAGCATAATTGCTTGCTGTATTTTCTACTGTTGAGTGGGTTTGGGCGTGTTGACTGCAAGATGACAACATAACACTAGTTAAAACAGTGCTATAAAACATCAGTCTAGAAATTTTCATTTTCGGCATGTGATCTCTTCCTTAGTGTAAATTTGAGGATGCTAAATAACATGGAAATTCTGCTAATACTTTTCTTTCCATATTGATCTTAATAGATGAGTTTACATGCTTTTAGTGTAAAGTGCAACTTTACACTATTTAAAGTGGCTAATTAAAAGGGGATTCAATACATTTTAGAGAGAATAAAAGGCCTTTTGACATTTCAAAAGACCTTTTTCACGCCA
>OGET01000586.1_pt1 | contig 14057 bp, 8 predicted proteins | sample 1570771 | NCBI WGS metagenome assembly OGET01 (sample SAMEA2582032, study PRJEB24529) | metagenome | biome: Human gut stool | place: China | collected 2011 | reverse complement strand
TTACGCTGTCCGTGATCCACTGAAGAAAACGGTCTTTGGGTACGACCATCCGCTTGCCGATGTGGAGCGTGGGGAAGCCATCGGAACGGAGCAGGATGTAACGGATGCCGCATTCCAGTGTCATGAGCTTAGCACCCCAAGCAAGACTCTTTTTTTCAGCTGTGTGCATGGTGGAACCAGCAGTGGAAAGATAGCCTTTGGCAAACACTTCATACAGATGCAGGTCAAAGTGGACTTTGCTCTGGTCAGGTTCATCCTCGGCGCAGTCGTTGGCACCGGTGCGGATGGAATCACCGAAATCATAAGCCGAAAGACCTGGCATCACGGTGTCGAGGTCAATGACACAGATGCCTTTGCCAGTGGCTTCATCAAGCAGCACATTGTTGATTTTGGTATCATTATGGGTGACACGCAGCGGGATCTCGCCAGCGGCCAGCTGATCCAGCAGAACGTGGCAGTCCTTTTCCCGTGCATGGATAAATGCAATCTCCGGCGCAATGGTTTTGGCTCGACCCAGTGCATCGGCTGCAAGAGCTTTTTCAAAGTTTGCGTAACGGTTGGGCGTATCGTGAAAACGGGCAATGGTTTCGTGGAGGGTAGAAGCAGGATAATCGGCCAGCTGGTTCTGGAACTTGCCCAGTGTTTCTGCCACAGTGCGGAAGTCTGCCTCACAGCCGACCTGTTGCAGACAGACGGTATTCTCTACAAAATCATAGGCTCTCCAGGCATTGCCTTCAGAATCAATGTTTCTTTTTATCTTTCATGCCGTTTTGCCGGGGCAGGGCGTTGTCCCTGCCGTACCTGACGGCGGTATTCGTTGGGAGTCAGCCCCTCCGCTTTGCGGAAGCACTGGGAAAAATAGCTGGGGGACGAAAAGCCCATCAGTTCGCTGATCTGAGCCAAGCTATAACCTGTATTGCCCAGCATATATTTGCTTTCCTCAATGCGGCGACGATTCAGATAGGTGATGGGAGAGATGCCGTACTCTTTTTGAAAGGTGTGGGCCAGATAATATTTGTTGATGTGTGCGATCTCTGCCAGACGGTCAAGTGAGATGTCCTCCCGGAAGTTGCTGTCCAGATATCGCTTGATCTCTACACACTCCCGGCTGTCAGACCGTGGCGTTTCTTCCACCTGCAAAGAGAGCGTTGTGCAGCGTACCAGCCAGATCAGCAGCACCTCCAGCAAGTCCTGACAGACGGTTTCGCAGCCATCCAGACTGCGGTCGGCTTCGGCAAGCAGCATATGCAGCAGAGTGACCATCCGTTCCCGGTTTGCACGGCAGTTGAAGATAGCATAAGAAGATTCAGCCTTGCCGAATAAGATCTCAATGCCAGCCACACCCAGAACGATATATTCAAGCGGTGAAGCGTTCAGACTCAATTCTGTGTGCTCCACCTGTGGATTGACGATGACCATATCATCCGGCTTGACCGGGTACAGCTGCCCACTCAGGTAGAACTGCCCTTCTCCGCTCAGGCAGTAGAACAGCTCCGTGCAGGAATGGGTGTGAGCCGTGCTGTTCCAGTCGCCGCCGAATTTGCTTTTGCTGATGTACAGCAAGCGAAAGGACTCACGGGGAGCGGGAGCATGACGGATATCAAAGCGTTCGGTGCTCATAACGGGCTCCTTTACAGCGAAACGCAATAAACATAAAAATAAAAACAAGAGACTAAAAATATAATCGCAAAAACCGATGCGTTGAATCGTGCGTTTTTCTCATTATAGGGGCAAAGAAGAAAAAATGCAAGCCTTGATTTTGGACAGGATAAATATTTTTGATGCCGTTAAAGAATAAAAATATGTCAAACCGGTTACAAACGGGAAGAATGTACCAAAACAGACGGGACGAATTTAGCGCTTTTGCTGAAAGAAATTTCTAAAAAGCAAGATTTATAAAAAACGAAACAACAAACATCTTGTTGTAAAGGGTGAAAACCTCTATATTGAAATCAATAAATCACACGACCCTCTCGGACAAAACCTGTTTGTCCCGGTTGTGGTTTTGAACGGAATCTTTATGATGGAGGATACACTATGAAACGCATTTCTCGTCGCAATTTCCTGAAGGTGGCTGGCGTGGGTGCCGCTGCACTGGGGCTGGCCGCCTGCGGCAGTTCTTCCAGCTCTACCGGTTCCAGCACAACTTCTTCGGCTGCTGCCTCTGCCACGCCTGCGGAGGACGTGACCATCAAGGTTGCTGCCATCGAGACCGGCTACGGTGCTGAGATGTGGAAAAAGGTCACCGAGGCCTTTACCGCCCAGACCGGCATCAAGGTGGACCTGACCACCGACAAAAAGCTGGAGGACGTCATCGGCCCCTCCATGCAGGGCGGCGACTACCCCGACGTGGTCCATCTGGCCACCGGCCGTGAAGCTGCCCTGACCGAGCAGTTCATCAAGGGCAACTTGATCGCCGACATCACCGATGTGCTGAGCATGACCGTGCCCGGCGAGAGCAAGAAGGTGAGCGAGAAGATCGCCGGCGGCTTTACCGATACTTCTCTTACCAACCCTTACGGTGATGGCAAGACTTATCTGGCTCCCATGTTCTACAGCCCCTGCGGCCTGTTCTACAACGCCGGTTTCCTGAAGGAAAAGGGCTGGGACGTGCCCAAGACCTGGGACGAGATGTGGGCACTGGGCGACAAGGCGGCTGCGGAGGGCACCTACCTGTTCACCTACCCCACCACCGGCTACTTTGATGCGTTCTTCTATGCGCTGATGTATGCAGCAGGCGGCCCCGACTTCTTCAACAAGGCGACCCATTATGAAGAAGGCATCTGGGACACTGCCGAAGCACAGACCTGCTTTGACATCGTGACCAAACTGGCCTCCTACACCAACCCCATCACTCCGGCACAGGCGAACGATCAGGACTTTACCCAGAATCAGCAGCTGGTGCTGGATAACAAGGCTCTGTTCATGCCCAACGGTACATGGATCGTGGGCGAAATGGGCGAAGCTCCCCGTGCGGATGGCTTCGAGTGGGGCATGACTGCTCTGCCTGCAGTCAAGGCTGGCGGCGATCAGTACAGCTATACATGGTTTGAGCAGGCATGGATCCCCGCCGGTGCCGAGCATCAGGATGCCGCCAAGCAGTTTGTAGCCTACCTGTACAGCGACGAAGCCTGCAAGCTGTTTGCCGAGAGCGGCGCTATCCAGCCTGTGCTGGGCATCGCCGACAGTCTGGAAGGTGACAACAAGATGTTCTACTCCATCTACGACAACGGCGCAAAGGCAGCTATGGGCAACTTTGCTTCCTTCACTGCTATCCCCGGTGTGGAAGTCCGCACGGTGTTCTTTGACCCCGTCAACTCGCTGGTTTCCGGCAGCACGACGGAACAGCAGTGGATCGATGGCATCAAGTCCGCCAGCGACCAGATGCGCGCCAACATCATCGAGTAAGAACGAAGCTGCATCCGAAAACAGCTTCCAAGGCCCTGCCCAGCGGGGGCGGTTTTTACCGCCTCCGCTTTTTTGGGCTGTACAGTACCATCAAGAAAGGAGCGGTCAATCCCCTATGAGAACGGATAAAAGCCGCAAACGGTTCGTGTTCCTCTGTGTGGCACCGGCCACCATCCTGTTTTTCATTTTTATGATTTTGCCAACCCTCAATGTGTTCCGCATGAGCCTGTATGAGCGTGGAGCCTACTCGCCAAACGAAACCTTTGTCGGGCTGAAAAATTTTCAGCATCTGCTGAAGGACACCCAGTTCATCCGCTCCATGCAGAATATGATCCTGCTCGTGGTGGTGGTCACCATCGTCACCTTTGCGTTTGCACTGGTATTTGCCGCCATCCTCACCCGGGAGAAGATCAAAGGCCAGAACTTTTTCCGCATCATCTTCTACATCCCCAACATTCTTTCCGTGGTCGTCATCTCCGGTATTTTCTCGGCCATCTACAAGCCGGAAAATGGTATGCTGAACAGCATCATTGGTCTGTTCCGGGATATGACCGACCCCATCCTGTGGAAGGGCGAAAAACTGGTCATCCCCTCCATCATCATTGCCATGGTGTGGCAGGCCATCGGCTACTACATGGTCATGTACATGGCCTCCATGTCTGCCGTGCCCATCAGCCTGTACGAGAGCGCCAATCTGGACGGTGCCGGGCGGCTGACCCAGTTCTTCCAGATCACCATCCCCCTTATCTGGACGAATATCCGCACCACTCTGACCTTCTTTATCATCTCCACCATCAACATGGCCTTCCTCTTCGTCAAGGCCATGACCAGCGGCGGGCCCAACGGCGCATCGGATGTGGCGCTGAGTTATATGTACAGCCAGAAGGACGCCGGTCTTTACGGCTACAGCATGGCCATCGGCGTGGTCATCTTCCTGTTCTCGTTTGCGCTGTCCGCCTGCGTCAACCGTGCCACCAGCCGTGAACCGCTGGAGTTTTAAGGAGGAAAAATATGAAGAAAACGGAAGAAAAATCCTCCCGCTCGGCGGAGGGCCTGTACAAATTTTTCATCTATTTTGTGCTGATCCTGCTGGCTGTGACGATCATTGTGCCGGTGGCATGGGTGTTTATGGCATCCATCAAGCAGAACTCGGAGTTCTACGGCAATCCGTGGACACTGCCTGCCGGATTCTACTGGCAGAACTTCGTCAATGCGTGGAATGGAGCCAAGATGGGCGAATATATGCTCAACTCCGTTCTGGTCACAGCGCTGGCTCTGGTGCTGTTGCTGGTGATTGCGCTGCCGGCAGCTTACTGCCTGTCCCGTTTCCGGTTCAAGGGGTGCAAGGTGCTGAACACCCTGTTCATGGCGGGCTTGTTCATCAACGTGAACTATATCGTGGTACCCATCTTCCTGATGCTGCGGGACGGCGATGTGTGGCTGAAAGGCCATTTCGGCAGCGGCTTTCTGCTGAACAATCTGGTGGTGCTGGCGGTGGTATACGCCGCCACCGCGCTGCCCTTTACCATCTACCTGCTGTCGGGCTACTTTGCCACCCTGCCCCACGATTTTGAGGAGGCGGCCTACATCGACGGTGCGAGCTATTTCTCCACCATGACCCGCATCATCTTCCCCATGGCAAAGCCGTCCATCATCACCATTATCCTGTTCAACTTCCTGTCCTTCTGGAACGAGTATATCATTTCCATGACCCTCATGAGTTCTACCAGCGCACCCCGCACCCTGCCGGTAGGTCTTTTGAACCTGATGCAGGCCCAGCAGAGTGCGGCGCAGTACGGCACCATGTACGCAGGTCTTGTGCTGGTGATGCTGCCCACTCTGATTTTGTACATCTGTGTGCAGAAGCAGCTGACGCAGGGCATGACGGTGGGCGGCTTGAAAGGATAAGGTGACAAAACATGAAAACATTCTGGAAAACGCATCCTGCCCTGCGCATCGTGCTGATGATCGTGCTGTTTGTGCTGTCCATTGCATTGGTTGTGGCAGGCTGGAAAATGACCGGACAGCTGGCAGGGCTTGGCATCATGCTTGTAGGCGTGGCACTGCTGCTGGCGGTACTGGCCATTTACAACGCAACCTATCAGGATTGAGGATAAGAGAGGAAAACTATGGAAGATAAGTGCAAGACCGGGCGTGTTACCATTCCGACCGACCTGGATGTGGTGCCCGAAACGTTGGAGATTCTGAAAAAGTGGGGTGCGGATGCCATCCGTGACTGCGATGGTACGGATTTTCCGCAGGAACTAAAAAACGCCGATGCAAAGATCTATTCCACCTATTATACCACGCGCAAGGATAACGCATGGGCCAAAGCAAACCCGGACGAGGTGCAGCAGTGCTACATTATGACGGGCTTCTACACCGCCCCCGGCAACACCGTGACCATCCCTCTGATGAAAGGCATCAGCCCGGAGCTGATGAAAGTGAACGATCACGATGACATCACCCGCTGGTGGGAGGTCATGGATCGCTCCACGGGTCAGCCTGTGCCGCCAGAACAGTGGCGCTATGCGGATGGCAGCGTGACCGTGCAGGCGGTGCCGTTCCATGAGTATACTGTGAGCTTCCTTGCCTACCTCATCTGGGACCCGGTGCATATGTACAATGCCACCACCAACGGCTGGACGAATTTCGAGCATCAGATCACCTTTGATGTGCGCCAGCCGAAAACCCACAAATATTCCATGGAGCGTTTGCGGAAATTCATTGCAGAGCATCCGTATGTGAACGTCATCCGCTACACCACCTTCTTCCATCAGTTCACCCTGATCTTCGATGAACTCAAGCGGGAAAAATTCGTGGACTGGTATGGCTATTCTGCTTCCGTCAGCCCCTATATCCTCAATCAGTTTGAGCAGGAAGTGGGTTACAAGTTCCGCCCGGAATATATCATCGACCAGGGCTACTACAACAACCAGTATCGTGTGCCCAGCAAGGAATACCGTGATTTTCAGGCGTTCCAGCGGCGCGAAGTAGCAAAGCTGGCCAAAGAAATGGTGGACATCACGCACGAGTGCGGCTGCGAGGCGATGATGTTCCTGGGCGATCACTGGATCGGCACCGAGCCTTTTATGCCGGAGTTCAAGACCATTGGTCTGGATGCCGTGGTGGGCAGCGTGGGCAACGGCTCCACCCTGCGCCTGATCTCTGACATTGAGGGCGTGAAGTACACCGAGGGCCGTTTCCTGCCGTACTTCTTCCCCGACACCTTCCACGAGGGCGGCGACCCGGTGAAAGAAGCCAAGGAAAACTGGGTCACAGCCCGCCGCGCTATCCTGCGCAAGCCCATCGACCGCATCGGCTATGGCGGCTATCTGAAACTGGCCTTGCAGTTCCCGGAGTTCGTGGACTACGTGGAGAGCGTCTGCAACGAGTTCCGCGAACTGTACGAGAACATCAAGGGCACCACACCCTACTGTGTCAAGCGAGTGGCCGTGCTGAACTGTTGGGGTAAAATGCGGGCTTGGGGCTGTCACATGGTGCATCACGCCCTCTATTACAAGCAGAATTATAGCTATGCCGGTGTCATTGAGATGCTGTCCGGTGCGCCCTTTGATGTGAAGTTTATCAGCTTTGAGGATATCAAGAACGACCCGCATCTGCTGGATTCGTTGGATGTCATTATCAATGTCGGCGATGCCGACACCGCACACACCGGCGGCATCTGGTGGGAAGACCCGGAGATCTCCTCCGCTATCCGCAAGTTCGTCTGGAACGGCGGCGGCTTTATCGGCGTGGGTGAGCCTTCCGGTCACCCGTATCAGGGCCACATTCTCCAGCTTGCCAGCGTGCTGGGCGTGGAGGAAGAAAATGGCTTTACCCTCAACTACGACAAGTACAACTGGGAAGAGCATCCGAATCATTTCATCTTGCAGGATGCTGACAAACCCATCGACTTCGGTGAGGGAAAGAAGAACATTTATGCCCTGGAAGGCACGGAAGTGCTGGTGCAGCGGAATAAGGAAGTGCAGATGGCGGCACACGACTTCGGCAAGGGTCGTGCCGTGTACATCAGCGGTGTGCCTTACAGTTTTGCCAACAGCCGCACCCTTTACCGCGCTATCCTGTGGAGTGCCCACAGCGAGGAGGAACTGCATACATGGTTCAGCTCCAATTATAATGTAGAAGTTCACGCCTACGTCAAGAACGGCAAGTACTGCGTGGTGAACAACACCTACGAGCCGCAGGACACCATCGTTTACACCACAGACGGCAGCAGCTTTGCTCTGCATCTGGATGCCAACGAGATCAAGTGGTATGAGATCTAAGTTCTCCTTTTCATAAACGAACACAACGGGCAGCTCTGTTACCAGAGCCGCCCGTTGTGTTTGCTGTATCTGCCGATAACTCAACCTGTGTCAATCGAACGCTGCAATGGAGATGGCTGGAAACGCAGAAATTCAGTAATGCGAGCGTAATAGACCTGCAGAAAAAAGAAACTGACGAATTATCGCCTTTACACAGACTTGAAGCTGAATCCGGGCAACGTGAATGCATGGCTCAAACACAACGATTCCAGCAAGATGAGCCTCGACTGTGCGCGCCAGATCTACAAGTACGCAAAAAGCTACCCGTCTGTTCGATAAGAAAAAGAAAGTGAGTCTATGACCGCTGTGATCTACGCCCGCTATTCATTGGACAACCAGCGTGAAGAATCCATCGAAGGGCAGATTCGGGAATGCACGGACTATGCGGAAAAGAACGGCGTTCATCTGATTTCCGTCATGGAACCCATTGCCGAGGGCTCACAGGGCATTCTGGTGGAAACCCTTCTGGAAGGTATGGCTGAATACTATTCCGCAGAACTTTCCGAAAAGGTCATTCGAGGCCAAACCGAAAATGCTCTGAAAGGGAAGTGTACTGGCGGCACAGGAACCATTGGCTACAAAATCGACGAGGAAAAGTTTTATCACCTTGACCCGCTGACCTCGCCACTGGTGCTGGAAGCCTTTCAACGGTATGACAACGGCGATAAGATGGTGAAGATCGTAAACTTCCTCAACGACAAAGGCGTCCGCAATATGCAGGGCGGCAAAATGACCCACAGCAGCGTGAACACCATGTTGAAGAACCGTCGTTACATTGGTGAATTGTCTTTTCGAGACATCGTTGTGCCGGATGCGATTCCGGCTATCGTTCCGAAAGACCTGTTTGACCGGGTGCAGAAGCGTATGGATAAGAACAAGCGTGCCCCTGCCTGTGGCAAGGCAGACGAGGAATATCTGCTGACCACCAAGCTGTTCTGCGGCAAGTGTGGTGCGCTGATGTTTGGCGAAAGCGGAACCAGTGCCACCGGACGCACCTACTATTATTATAAATGCGCCAACGTCAAGCGGCGCAAGGGCTGCAACAAAAAGACCGTGCAGAAAGAATGGCTGGAAGATCTGGTCGTCCGGGAGACCATGAAGCTGATTCAGGACGATGCGGTGATCGACAAGATCGTTCAACTGGTCATGGATGTCCAGAATCAGGAGAACACCGCGATTCCGCTGCTGGAAAAGCAGCTCCGGGAAGTAGACAAGAAGCTGGACAACCTGATGAAAGCCATCGAGGACGGCTTATACACCCGGACAACGAAAGAACGTCTGGAAGCGCTGGAAATTCAGAAGGATGAGCTGACTGCAAAAATTGCAGATGAAAAGTTGAAGAAGCCCAGCTTCAACGAAGATTTCATCCAGTTCTGGTTGCTGAAATTTAGAAAATTCGATATTTCGCAGAAAAAACAGCAGAAAGCATTGATTGAAATTTTTGTGAATGCCATTTTCCTGTACGATGACCGGATGCTGATTACGTTCAACTACAAGGATGGCACCCAAACCGTCCGTTTTGAGGACACTTTGACCGCTGATTCGGCGGAGGAAAAAAGTTCGGATTTGTCCAGTCTTGCTGGACCAGAGCTTTTCAGTCGAGAGACTGAAGAGCTTTTTGTTATATCTGGAACTTTTGCAAACAACAGAGCCGCAGTCTTTTGGGAGACTGTGGCTCTGTTTTATACTGCTTTATTTACCCTCTGCGCGGAGTTTCGCGTCCTTTTCCAGCAAGGGCTTGAGGTATTGGCCGGTAAAGCTGCCCGGCACCTCGGCCACCTGCTCCGGCGTACCCTCGGCGACGATGATGCCGCCGGCACTGCCGCCCTCGGGGCCGAGGTCGATGATGTAGTCGGCGCACTTGATGAGGTCGAGGTTGTGTTCGATGACGATGACGGTGTTGCCTGCATCCACCAGCTTCTGCAGCACCTCGATGAGGCGGTGGACATCAGCCATGTGGAGGCCGGTAGTCGGCTCGTCGAGAATATACACGGTCTTACCCGTGCTGCGGCGGGCCAGCTCGTTGGCCAGCTTGACACGCTGCGCCTCGCCGCCCGAAAGGGTCGTGGCGCTCTGCCCCAGCGTGACATACCCCAGGCCCACGTCCAACAGCGTCTGCAGCTTGCGGGCGATTTTCGGCTGGTTGGCGAAGAAGACGACCGCCTCTTCCACGGTCATATTCAGCACGTCAGAGATGGTCTTTTCCTTATACTTGACTTCCAGCGTTTCGCGGTTGTAGCGTGCGCCCTTGCAGACCTCGCAGGGAACGTAGACGTCCGGCAGGAAGTGCATCTCGATTTGGAGGATGCCGTTGCCCTCGCAGGCCTCGCAGCGGCCGCCCCGGACGTTGAAGCTGAACCGTCCCGGGCCGTAGCCCCGCATTTTGGCGTCCTGCGTCTGGGAAAAGACCGTGCGGATGTCGTTGAACACGCCGGTATAGGTGGCGGGGTTGGAGCGGGGCGTGCGGCCGATGGGCTGCTGGTCGATGCCGATGACCTTATCCACGAACTCGAGGCCCTCTACCCCATCGCACTTGCCAGCGCGGGAGCGGGCGCCGTTCAGCTCACAGGCGAGGGTCTTATACAAAATCTCGTTGATGAGGCTCGACTTGCCCGAGCCGGAGATGCCCGTCACGCAAACGAACTCGCCCAGCGGAAATTTTACGTCGATGTTGCGCAGATTGTTTTCGCGCGCACCCTTCACCGTGAGGAAATTGCCGTTGCCAGGGCGGCGGGTCTGCGGCACCTCGATGCGCTTGCGGCCCGACAGATATTCGCCGGTGATGCTGCGCTTGGCCTTGCAGATGTCCTTGACGGAGCCTGCGGCCACGATCTCGCCGCCGTGGACGCCCGCGCCCGGGCCGACGTCCACGATATAATCGGCGCTGCGCATGGTATCCTCGTCGTGCTCGACCACGATGACCGTATTGCCGAGGTCGCGGAGATTTTTCAGCGTTGCGATAAGTTTATCGTTGTCGCGCTGGTGCAGGCCGATGGACGGCTCATCCAGCACGTACAACACACCCGACAAAGCGCTTCCGATTTGGGTGGTCAGGCGGATGCGCTGGCTCTCGCCGCCGGACAGGGTGCCTGCCGACCGGGCCAGTGTGAGGTAATCGAGGCCCACGCTCTGCAAAAACTGCAGGCGGTTCTTGATCTCCTTCATAATCTGGCCGCCGATCTGCTTCTGCTTTTCGGTCAGGTTCGGCTCATTGTCGGCGATGAATTTCAGCTCATCCCGAATCGACATTTCGCAGAAATCGCTGATGTTTTTGCCGCCGATGGTCACAGCCAGCACCACCGGTTTCAGGCGCTTACCATGGCAGTCGGGGCACTCGACGCCCGACATGAAGCTGCCGATCTCCTCCTTCATCCACTCGCTGTTCGTCTCGCGGAAGCGGCGCTCGAGGTTCTCGACGATGCCCTCAAAGGTATTATAATAGACGCCGCTGCCGAACTCATTCGTGCGGTGCATCTCGATTTTTTCTTCGTTGGTGCCGTAGAGCAGGGCGTTGACGGCCTCGGTGCTCATTTCTTTGATGGGCGTATCCAGCGTAAAGCCGTATTTTTTTCCCAGTCCCAGATAATACATCTCGGCTACAGAGCCTTCGGCGTAGTACCAGCCGCTGGCCTTGACAGCCCCCTCCCGAATCGAGAGGTCCCGGTTGGGCAGGATGCGCTCTTCGTCCACCCGCATGAAGGTGCCGAGGCCGGTACACTTCTCGCAGGCACCCAGAGGGTTATTGAAGGAGAAGAGCCGGGGTGACAAATCGCTGATGGAAATGCCGTGCTCAGGGCAGGCGAAATTCTGGCTGAATGTCATACATTCGCCACCGATGACATCCACCTCAGCCACGCCGCCGGTGAGGGCAAGCGCCGTTTCCAGCGAGTCAGCCAGACGACCGCGGATGCCCCTGCGCATGGCAAGACGGTCAACGACGATCTCCACGGTGTGCTTGATGTTCTTTTCCAGCGCGATCTCCTCGTCGAGGTCGTACATATTACCATCGATTTTTACGCGGGCGTAACCGGCGCGGCGAGCGGCGTCCAGCTCTTTCTGCTGAGTGCCTTTGCGCTGACGGACGACAGGCGCGAGGACCTGGAACTTCGTCCCCTCTTCCAGCTTGAGCACAGCGTCCACCATCTCATCCACGCTCTGCTGGCTGATGACCCGCCCACACACCGGGCAGTGCGGCACGCCCACGCGGGCGTACAAAAGGCGCAGATAATCGTAAATTTCCGTCACGGTACCCACGGTGGAGCGGGGGTTGTGGCTGGTGGTCTTCTGGTCGATGGAAATGGCCGGAGACAGGCCGGTGATCTCGTCCACATCGGGCTTGTCCATCCGGCCAAGGAACATCCGGGCATAGCTGGACAGGCTCTCGACATAGCGGCGCTGGCCGTCGGCGTAGATGGTGTCGAAGGCAAGGCTCGACTTGCCCGAGCCGGACAGGCCGGTCATAACGATGAATTTTTCACGCGGGAGGGTCAGATTCACGTTTTTCAGGTTGTGCTCCCGCGCACCCTTGATGACTATTTTATCGTTTGCCAAGGTACTTTCTCCCTCTTCTCTGTGTCTGTGCATGGTTCTGCTTCCGCTCCGTCTCTGCCGAGGAATCCACAGTGGGGTTCTCGCCCCGGCGCAGGCGGTCGATCTGGTCGCGCAGGAAGGCCGCGTGCTCAAATTCCAGCAGCTTAGCAGCTTCCTTCATCTCCCGGGTCAGGCGGTCAATGGCGGCTTCGCGCTCGAGCTTTCCCATCCGCCGGGTGTTCATCCTGGCATTCTCAGCCTTGTCGCTGATTTCAATCGAATCCGGGATGGCCTTGACGATAGTCTTCGGGACGATGCCGTGTTCAGCGTTGTAGGCCATCTGGATGGCGCGGCGGCGTTCTGTCTCGGTGATGGCACGGTCCATGCTGTCCGTCACCTCGTCGGCGTACATGATGACCAGACCTTCCGCGTTGCGGGCGGCGCGACCGATGGTCTGAATCAGGCTCGTCTCGCTGCGGAGGAAGCCCTCTTTGTCGGCGTCGAGGATGGCCACAAGGCTGACCTCGGGCAAGTCGAGGCCCTCACGCAGCAGGTTGATGCCCACCACCACGTCGATGGTGCCGAGGCGGAGGTCTTTGATGATTTCCATCCGCTCGAAGGTATCCACCTCATGGTGCATATACTTGACCTTTATCCCCTGCTCGGTGAAGTAATCCGTCAGGTCTTCGGCCATTTTCTTGGTCAGCGTCGTGACCAGGACGCGCTCATGCCGCTCGATGCGAGCGTTTATCTCGCCCAGAAGGTCAGTCACCTGCCCCTCTACGGGGCGCACCGAGATGAGCGGGTCCAGCAGACCAGTGGGCCGGATGACCTGCTGGGCCACCTGGGTGCTGTTCTTCCGCTCGTACTCGCCGGGGGTGGCCGAGACGAAGATCATCTGGTTGAGCTTGGATTCCACTTCCTCGAACTTGAGGGGGCGGTTATCGAAGGCCGACGGCAGGCGGAAACCGTACTCCACCAGCGTCTTTTTTCGGGCGTAGTCGCCACCGTACATGGCCCGCACCTGCGGCAGGGTGACATGGCTCTCGTCTACGAAGAGCAGGAAGTCGTCCGGGAAATAGTCAAGCAGAGTCGTGGGCATACTGCCCGGCGCACGACCCGACAGAACGGCAGAATAGTTCTCGATGCCCTTGCAGATGCCCACTTCCGTCAGCATCTCAATGTCGTAGTTCGTCCGTTGCTGGATGCGCTGGGCCTCGATGAGCTTGCCTTCCGAGGTGAACTGCTTCACCTGCGCGTCGCACTCGGCGCGAATCTTTTCAATGGCGGCAGCCTTTTTGTCGGCGCTGACGATATAGTGGCTGGCCGGGAAGATGGCAACGTGCTTGACCACGTTCTGCTTGGCGCCCGTGAGGGGGTTGAACTCGGTGATGCGGTCGATCTCGTCGCCGAAGAACTCCACCCGGATGGCCAGCTCGCTCATATAAGCCAGATAGATGTCTACGATGTCGCCGTGGACGCGGAACTTATTGCGGATGAAATTGACATCGTTGCGCTCATATTGCAGCGTCACCAGCTTTTCACACAACTCGTCCCGCTCCATCTGCATCCCGGGCCGCAGGCTGATGACCATGCTGCGATAGTCGATGGGGTCGCCCAGCGAGTAGATGCAGGACACCGACGCGACGATGATGACGTCCCGCCGCTCCGAGAGCGCCGCCGTGGCCGAGTGGCGCAGGCGGTCTATCTCGTCGTTGATAGCGCTGTCCTTTTCGATATAGGTATCGGTGCTGGGGATATAGGCCTCCGGCTGGTAGTAGTCGTAGTAGG
>OGET01000577.1_pt1 | contig 14175 bp, 18 predicted proteins | sample 1570771 | NCBI WGS metagenome assembly OGET01 (sample SAMEA2582032, study PRJEB24529) | metagenome | biome: Human gut stool | place: China | collected 2011 | reverse complement strand
TATAAATTCAAACAATATAAAAACGGCAAAAATATAGGGTATTATTACGGTTGGTGGTTACGCCACGTTTCATCGGCAGGTCGGAGATGTCCACGTGCAGCGGTTTTCCGCTGATACGGTCTGACATCTTCAGTCCGAAAGGTGAAACGGAGCTGCGGTAGTTCGTTTCTTCCACCCAGAAGCAGAGAGCCTGTTCGATGAACGTATAGAAGCTCTCCTCTGCCGGGAAGTCAGCGCCGTTTCCCGGCATTGCCGCCCAGTACAGCGTGGCGGCGTCCACCGTATTATGGCGTGGCTTGCACTCCATCATGGCGATCTGACTGCTCACGTCATTGCGCATGTTCTTCACCTCCATCGGGTTGTCCGTCCATGCGATGACGTTGCAGTGGGCACGTACCGAGGTAAGCCCGAAAGAGTGTGCGTCATTCAGGTACAGGTCAATCCACTCCTTGTTGATCTGGTTGCTCCGTGAGTACTTCGAGAGCGACTGCATGTTGCGTGCGCTCTTTTCAAAACGTTGCAGGTTCTCGCCGCTGTCATCCAGAAAGATATACTGGTTGTACAGGTGGTTGCACGAGAGCAGCAGGCCTACCGGACTGGCGAATGACAGTTTGCAGTCGCTTTTGTCCGTTGACAGCCTTTCATACCGGCAGTCCGTACCCACCTTGTTGGGCAACGCATCCAGTTCCGATAGCGTATGTACCGATACGTGCTTGTCGCCGACACGCAGGCCGTCATCTCCGAGTTCGATGTCTTCCAGCGCAGTGGTATTTTCCATTGACAGACAGAAATATTTCTCCACCAGTCCGGCCTTATCCTCCGTGCCCGTAATCTCATCACCGACGAGCCGTCTTAGGTGCACCAGCCCTGTATCGTTCACGATACGGGCGAATTGTCCCACCGTATCCAGAAAATGGGCGGTGGTATCCTTGTCCACCTCCTTGGGGATGATGAATCCCCTGCACAGCGAAGAGAAGCTGCTCTGCATCCTCATGCGTTCTTTCGTCGTCTTGGTCAGGTACAGATAGCATTTGTGGTTCAGGAAAGGACGTTCGTTGAAGTGCATCTCGTAGCTCCGGGAAAGGAAACTTAGATTTTCCTTGTCCGTCTGGCTGCGGTAATCCTCCCGGATAAACCAGTCCTGTTTATGTACCACCGTATAATTGGGCAATACCTTGATTGCCTTTGCCCATGCCGCATGGATAGCCTCGTATTCAGCTGCCGTTACCGTGAAGAGTTCGGGCAGCTCCACCTCAAAGACGGCGGTGATGTCCGCATCTTTGGAGATGATACAGTCCGCTTCGACGGCGAGAAGCGGGAACTTGCTTTCCAATGTGGCGGCCTTTAGTGTGTTCCGCATACATTCTTCTTTTTAATCGTGAATAATTTTCGGGGACTGATCCGGTTGATCAGGTAGCGGGGGTGCTGTTTTCTGGCCAGCAGCTTCATCAGTCCGTGTTCTCCGAACTTGCCGTTCAGGTGGAATGTCAGCCAGACCAGTGCGGATGCGGAGGTTACACCGAAAGCGATGCAGAGCCATTGGCCGACACCGGCCATATAGAGAATGACAAACAGCACGAACAGAGCCAGCAGCCCGCCGGCGAAAATAAAAAGGTATTGCGCCTTGAGTCCCTTGAACTCCGCACTCTCGCCGATCCCCTTGTTCAGTTCATAGTCCATATACATTATTATATATAGGCGAATCTGTCCCTTAGAGGAAGAACGAACGCAGGATAGTGGCGGCGACAATCAGAAAGATGCACGCACCGAACCAGGAGGATGCCACCTTGCTTACGTCCGGATCGCCGGAACTGAACTTATTGTACACTTTAATCCCGCCGACCAAGCCGATCACGGCTCCGATTGCGTAGCACAGCTTCGTTCCCGGATCAAAGTAGCTTGTTACCATTTTCGTCGCCTCTGCGATACCGGCCGAGCCGTTTCCCTGCGCATGGAGCGAGCCTGTGGCGATTAGCATGACCGCCACTAATACAAGTTGTTTCGTGTTCATAAAATAAATGGATTTGAATGAGGGACACGACGGAGGGAAGAGTCCGCCGTATCCGGTTGTTAATTAAATTTGTCTGGATTTCTACTGGTAAGAATGAACCGTCAGCTATCCGTAATCTCTTTTTTTCATGTACGTTTTACTTTATTCGTTAGACAATATCGCTTATGGAGAAAGTATCCGGTATGGTTTCTGCCGCCGGTTCGCTGTCCGGCTGTTTACGCTTGCGGTATGCCGCAAGGTGCAGTTCTATCAGCGAGCCGATCCGTTCCTCACGTTCCGCATCGCCGGAGGTCAGCTGTTCGAACATCGGGGTGTTGCGAAGTTCCGCCAGCGTCTTTCCGGCCTGAATCCTTTCCTCCTCACTGGCTGCTTCACCGCTGACCGCCACACGCACCGCCAGTCCCATGTCCTCGAAGCGGATGCCCGTGGCTTGCGGCGTGCATCCCGGCAGGCGTCTGTCCTGCTCGTCATCATCTATCGGAGGATTGTCATCCGCCGGTTCTTTCCGGAACTCCAGCGGAACATCCATATCTTCCATCAGTTCCAGTTCTTCCGGCAGCGGACTCCCTTCCGCAAACAGCTTGTCCAGTTCCTCGGCGGAAACTGTTTTCGGGTACTTTTCTTTCTCCGATGCAAAAGTATCTGCTTCACTTACAGATTTTTCGTTTTCAATTTTTTCGGGTGTTTGTGGCGTGGAGTGGCTAAGGGAAAATGTGCTTTTGCCTAAAATCTCGCTCACGTCCACCGCCATCCGGGTAAGGATCTGCCCGGCTTTTTCCGCTTTCTTCCTCCGGCTGTTCCGCTCGTGGAAGAGGTAGGCGGCTATCCACAGCAGATAGCCGCCGGTAAGTAAGAATAAGATTGCTGACATGATTTCCGGGGTTTAAAACAGTTCGGTACTTCGTTTTCTGTATTCCTTCGTAATCTCGTCCTGATAGGTGGAAAAGTGCTGTTCCAGCACATTGTCCACATAGCTGAAAATGGACATCTCGTTGTTCCCGATTGTCTGGACAATCTTCTGAATCCGTTCATGGAACTCCTTACGAAGGTAGATTGTCTTGCCAAGCCGTGCGCAGACCGGTGACTCGTGGATGAACAGACGGACATATCCGTTCTCTTCACCGGACTGTCCATTATTTCCGGCTGCTTGCGCCTGCCTGTCCGTCTGCCGGCCTTCCTTGAACGAGGCGACTATGGAGTCCTCGTCAATGTCCGTCAGGTTTATTTTTTTCCGTTCGTTTCCCATAGCCTACTTTTTGATAATGGACAACAGTTCTTCCGTAATCTCTTTCAGGTTGCTGCCTTTGACCAGCGTACCGTCCGCAGGGAACAGCGTGGAACGGAACAATGCCCTATGTTCCCCCGTCAGCTCACGGCGGAACCGTTTGCTGTCCGGCAGGAAGGTATTCAGCACTTTCAGTCCCAGCTCGCCGATCACCTGTTCGTACACCTTGTACAGTTCCGATTTCTCCCGGCCGTCCACCATGTTCCACAGAAGGTACAGACCTTTGATATTCGTCTTGCCCGTAGCGATCAGCGTGTCATTCAGCCGGCTCGCAAAGCGAAGTGTGCTTTCCATTACCACCCTGTCGGCGGCAATGGGGGAAAAGACATAGTCCATGTTCGCCAGCGTGTTCAACACGCCCGTACTGTTTACCGTGCCCGGCAGGTCGAAGAACACGATGTCCGTTTCCGGCATCTTTTCCAGCAGTTCGTCCGCCTTTGCGACAGCATCCTCAGCCGTACTCTCCGCTATCGGATAGGCTTTCTTCCTTATCCGTTGCAGTTGCCTGTACGCCATCAGTTTGTAATGCTCGTCCTCCATGACCGTTTTCAGGTCACGTTTTCTCATCTCGGCAATGCTGTGTTGCGGGTAGTCGCAATCCACCACCGCTACATTCATCCCTTTCACATAGTGCAGGTAACTTGCCACCAGCACGGTCAGCGTTGTTTTTCCCGCTCCGCCTTTTTGCGTGGAAAAGGCGATAAAGAGTGTTTCTTTTTCCATGATGCAGTTTGTTTACAAATGATACTTTTGAATCAACGCCGCAAATAAAGAAAGAAAAAGAAGGGGAATTCATGGTTTGGGAACGGAGGGGTTCGAGTGGCCGGCTTCTGACGTGGAATGGCTGACTGAACAGCCGACCGACCGAAGTATTGTCCGTCTGATTGGCCAATAGGATACTTGTCCGACCATACATGATATTATTGGATTGTATTGCCTGTCGGATAATCAGCCAAGGAAACAACCGACCGATGAACAGGTTGCCCGAACAAAAGGTTATCCGCTTGGTTGGCTGGTCAGCCGGACGACCGCACCAACGTTGCAACGGCTGACCGCCTGATTGGTTATCTGACCGGTTGGGCATTCAGTCCGCCATTACGCATCCCATTCAGGCACATTCTCAGCCGTTGGTTCAAGTGGCTTCTATTTGGCATAATGTGGCTAATATTGGTGATATACAACTGATTATATCACTTCCTAACTTTGCGGCATCCAACCGGAAGTGGGCAGTTTGCCTTCCGTCGGTCGCTAATCCCCGCTTTCCCCCGAAAGCGCTCTTTCCTCTTCGGAGAGGAAAGATTTATGTTCGCCCGAACATAGCAAGCTGTGTTTTTTGCAGCACCACTCCGTTTTGCAGCAAAAAACGCTTGCCCTTGCAGGGGGCTGCAATTTGCTCCGAAGTCGCAAATTGTGGGGGAGAAACAGACGGCGGCAATGCCACCCGGTGGAGTTGTACCACATAAAAAACGTATATATGAACAACGAGAAAAAGCGTCCCCGCACACGGGGAAAAGGGGGCAGATTGCCCAAGTCGAACCCGGCCGTCCGCCGTGAAACCGTCAATCTGGACGAAGCCGGCCATGCACGGTTTCTCACCATGTTTGAGCAGTCCGGCCTGTTGTCCAAATCCAAGTTCATCGCCGCACGGATCTTTAACGAGGAGTTCAGGGTGATCCGGACAGACCGTGCCACAATGGAGTATGTGGCCAAGCTCACGGAACTGTTCCGGCAGTTCCGTGCCATAGGAGTGAATTACAATCAGGCAGTCAAGGAGTTGCACATCCATTTCACCGAAAAGAAAGCGTTGGCACTGCTTTACAGACTTGAAAAGCTCACCCTTGAACTCGTGGAGCTGAACCGCCGGATTGTCGAACTTTCCCAAAAACTCGCCTCACATGGTAGCCAGGATCAGCGTGGGTAAGAACTTGTACGGTGCATTGGCCTACAACCAGAACAAGGTCGATGAAGGCGGTGCGAAAGTCCTTTCGGCACATCTCCTCCGTTATCCCGAAGACGGGCGTTTCCGTCCGGATGAATCCGTGAGGCAGTTTCTCGAATGGATGCCGAACCATTACCGCACCGAGAAGCCGGTCATACACATCTCCCTCAACCCGCATCCCGACGACGTGCTGACCGACGGACAGCTGGCGGAAATCGGCAGGGAATATATGCAGCGGCTCGGTTACGGCAACCAGCCCTATCTTGTCTTCAAGCACGAGGACATCGGCCGGCATCATATCCACATCGTTTCCCTGCGTGTCGATAGTGAGGGAAGGAAAGTATCCGACAAGTTCGAATACCGTCGCAGCAAGGAGATTACCGAACTTCTGGAGCAGAAATACGGCCTGCATCCGGCGGAAGGCCGGAAGAAAGGCGAAGAGTGGCAGCTGAAGCCGGTAGATGTTGCCAAAGGGGACATCAAACGGCAGATCGCCTGTATCCTCAAACCCCTGCTCGAGCTTTACAGCTTCCGCACAATGGGCGAACTCCGTGCCCTGCTTTCCCTGTATAATATAGGAGTGGAAGAAGTGAAGGGGGAAATTGGCGGACGCACCTATCACGGCATACTCTATACCGCTTTGGACGGCAACGGTGAAACGGCGGCCACTCCCATAAAGTCCTCCCGGCTGGGAAGAACGGCCGGTGCACAGCAGTTGGATAGGAAGATGCGGGAATCCGCCGCAAGAATCAAGTCCGACCCGTGCCGTGAACGGCTTCGGCCGTTAGTGGCCGAAGCTTTGCGCCGGTCCGTGGACGAACGGGATTTCCGTAGCCGGCTGGCGAAAGAACAGATAGACTTGGTTCTCCGCCGCAACGGAACCGGCAGGATTTACGGCGTTACCTTTATAGACCACCGCAGCCGCACTGTGCTCAACGGCTCACGTCTGGGCAAGGAGTTTTCGGCGAACACGCTGGACAGATGCTTTCAGGAGCGGCCGCAAGATCTCCTGCCGCCACTTCTGCCGTCCGTTCCGTCCGCTGTGGTTTCCGGAAACGGGGAGAAAATTCTGGGAGGGTTGCTTTCCGGCATGGAGCCGGAGCTGAACTATGTCCCCCGGCATCCCAGGCTACTGAAGCCCGACAAGAAGAAACGCCGTCGGCGTTACGGCCGTCAGGACTGAACCCGTATTACATAATTATCAAGAAGATAACTTTTTAAAACTCAGTATTATGTCACAAGAAGATGATCTCAGGGGACTGGCGAAAGTCATGGACTTTATGCGTGCCCTCAGCGTGTTGTTCGTAGTTGTCAATATCTATTGGTTCTGCTATCCGGCCATCCGGGAGTGGAATGTCAGTATCGGAGTGGTGGACAGGATTCTGCTGAACTTCCAGCGCACGACCGGGTTGTTCGGCTCCATCCTTTGGACAAAGCTTTTCTCCGTTACCTTCCTTGCCCTGTCGTGTCTGGGCACGAAGGGTGTAAAGGAGGAAAAAATCAAATGGGCGCATATCTGGACAGCCCTTTCCGCAGGTGTTGTCCTCTTCTTTTTCAACTGGTGGCTGCTCAGCCTGCCCGTACCGTTAATGGCACGCACCGCCTTTTATATGCTCACTCTTGCCGTCGGCTATCTCTGCCTGCTTGCCGCCGGTGTATGGATCTCCCGCCTTCTCAAACAGGACCTTATGGACGATGTGTTCAACAACGAGAACGAAAGTTTCATGCAGGAAACAAAGCTTATCGAAAACGAATATTCTGTAAATCTGCCGACACGGTTCTATTATGGCAAGAAGTGGAACAACGGCTGGATCAATGTCGTGAATCCTTTCCGTGCCTCCATCGTACTGGGAACGCCCGGTTCGGGAAAGTCTTTTGCAGTGGTAAATTCCTATATCAAGCAGCAGATAGAGAAAGGCTATGCCGCCTATATCTACGATTTCAAGTTTCCCGACCTCTCCACCATTGCTTACAATCACCTGCTCAACCATTTGGAGGGGTACAAAGTGCCGCCGAAGTTCTATGTCATCAACTTCGACGATCCCTCACGCAGCCACCGCTGCAATCCCCTCAACCCGAAGTTCATGACCGACATCTCCGATGCTTACGAGAGTTCGTACAGCATCATGCTCAATCTCAACCGGTCGTGGGCGGCGAAGCAGGGCGATTTCTTCGTTGAGTCGCCCACCATTCTCTTTGCCGCCATCATCTGGTTTCTGCGGGTGTACAAGGACGGCAGGTATTGCACCTTCCCCCATGCCGTCGAGTTCCTCAACAAGCCTTACGAGCAGATCTTTCCCATCATGTCCTCCTATCCCGAACTGGAGAACTACCTCAGTCCTTTCCTCGATGCGTGGCTGGCGGGAGCCGCCGACCAGCTCATGGGACAGATCGCCAGTGCGAAGATTCCCCTGTCCCGTATGATTTCGCCGGCACTCTATTGGGTGATGTCTGCCGACGAGTTCTCTTTGGACATCAACAATCCCGACGAGCCGAAAATCCTCTGCATAGGCAACAATCCCGACCGGCAGGCGATCTATGGTGCTGCGCTCGGCCTGTACAACAGCCGTATTGTAAAGATTGTCAATAAGAAGGGCAGGCTGAAAAGCTCCATCATCATTGATGAGTTGCCCACCATTTTCATCAAGGGGCTGGATAACCTGATAGCCACCGCACGCAGCAACAAGGTCGCCGTGCTGCTCGGTTTTCAGGATTTCAGCCAGCTTATCCGTGACTATACCGACAAGGAGGCGAAGGTGATCATCAACACGGTTGGCAACATCTTTTCGGGGCAGGTCGTGGGGGAAACGGCCAAGACTCTCAGCGAGAGGTTCGGCAAGATACTTCAGAAACGCCACTCCATCTCCATCAACCGGCAGGATGTTTCCACCTCCATATCCACCCAAATGGACAGCCTCATTCCACCCAGCAAGATCAGCGGGCTGACACAGGGGATGTTCGTCGGCTCCGTAGCCGACAATTTCGGGGAGAGGATTGAGCAGAAAATCTTCCACTGCGAGATTGTCGTCGATGCCGGGAAAATAGCCGAAGAGGAGAAGGCATATCAGAAGATACCCGTTATCACCGGCTTCGTGGACGATGACGGAGTGGATCACATGAAGGAAATGGTACAGGAAAACTACAACCGGATCAAGGAGGATGTCAAACGGATCGTGGCCGACGAGCTGGAGCGCATCGCCAGCGATCCCGCCCTCAAGCACCTTCTGGAACTGAACAAATGACGATGCGCCGAACGGAAAAAATCCCCTGTAAGCGGCTATGGCTTGCAGGGGATTCCGTTCGTTCCGGAAATCGGATTACCTTCTATGGTAATGTTTCTCGTCATCTTCTTCCATCCGTTTGAGCAGCACTTCACGCAGGCGGTCGATGAAGTAGGTACGCTCGTCCGCCTTTCGCCTGCGTATCCGTGCGTAGTAGCTCGAAGCGTTCTTCACATCCAGTCCCAGCAGTCCGCACACGTGTTCCACCACACGCTTCAGCGTGACATCACCGCCGTTGAACAGTTTCAGTTCGTGGCAGGCGTACAGCAACTCTATCAGATTTATCACTTCCGATGTCCAGATGACCGGAGGGGTTCCGGCCGGTACGGTGGAAACATCCGCACCCGCCGGATGTATCTCATAGGCGAACTTGCAGTGGGCTTGCATCCCTTCCAGATAGGTCAGAGTGCCGATGATATAGGAGTAGCAGATCAGATGTTCCTTCTGTGCCGTGCGGTAATGCTCGCGCAGGATGACCAGCCTGCAACTCAGGTATTGCAGCTGGAAAAGGACAATGGTGATGTCGTTCTCCGCACGTTGCAGCTCGTACACTTCCTTTACGAACTCGGCATTGGCTTTCGACAGTGTTTCCTCGTTGCTGTTCTCTTGTTCCAGCAACAGGAGATAAGGGGTAACATTGAATAATTTCATAATGTTTTTTCGTTTAAGTATGAAAATGGCTTCAATGTAAGCGCTTTGCCCGACATGCCTGTTCCGCTTTTCGCCGAAAATGCCGGTGTCTATTCGCCCAGATAGAACTTACGGCGTTCCTTGCACAGTTCATCGTACAGATCCTTGTGCAGCTCGCTCGGACTTTGCTTCATCTGTTCCGTACAGAACTCCCAGAAACGGTTGGCCGATGCGAATCCGTTCTTCTCGGCTATTTCCATTAGCGGACGGTCATAGTAATATTTCAAGTCCCGCCGTATCTGTCCGATACGTTGTTCCTGGAGCCATCTGTTGGCCGGGCGGTGGTAGATCTTGCGGAACTTGTCACGGAAGGTCGAAACGCTCATGCAGAACATTCCGGCGAGTTCCTCCACACTGTGCGTCCGGTAGCTGTAGCGGTTCACCTTCATTCGGAACACGGCGGCATACAGCGGCTTCAGCCGTTTCTCGGCAAACTGGAAATCCAGCTCGGTAAGCGGTGTGTACTGCCGGCTGATCTGTTTGCGCCGTTCCACGAAGAAGTAGTCGCATACCTCATTACACATGTTGTACAGGGGTTGTGGAGTGCCGGTATGGTACAGCACCTCGCACAGATAGAGCATCTCCGGCGTGCGGTACGCTTTCCGGTAAGGCTCGACGAAATGGTGCAGCAGGTCGTTCTGTATCTCCACCTCTTTGGAGAGGGAGAGCAGCATCAGCAATGGCCGGTACTCTTTGCATGACACGGAAGGCAGTTCGGGCAGTTTTTCCATACGCCGCAGGATATGGCGGCACAGTTCCGTGTTCCGGGAATAGGGTTCCAGTACAAGGAATTTTTTCGTACTTTTCGCCTTTAGCAGTTCCTCCACTTCCGTTTGGAGGGCAAGGGTTGTTTCTCTCAGTGATTCCGGTACGGTCATCACCAGCTGTTCGATAAACTTCGTTTCCATGATAATGTGTTTTTAATGGATAAATCGGTAATGTATGAAATCCTGCAAAGATAACCGCCATAGACCGGTAACCGCTTCCGTTTTTCGCCGGAAATGCTTCCGTGTCTGGAAATGGAATTAGGGATTTCATCTCATCCTTTAATTCTTTACAAAGGAATAATACACCCAGTAGATGAAAATCCAGACCATATCTCCGGCAAGCAGACAGATGATCCGTTGCCTGAATTTCAAATCATACTTTTCGGCTTTCAGCTGTTTCAGTTTGGGGAAGAAGTCGCTTGGCAGATAGTGCTGCCTGCACAGATAGAACGGTGCAAATATAAATATGACGAGCATTTCCCACCACCGGTAACTGACATTCCTGTTCTTCTCGTTCTGTTTGTCCATGCGGGCTTTCTCAGCACGTGCGGCGGCATCCAGCCGTCGCATGAAGGCTTCCTCCTTCTCTTCCATGATGTCGGCGATCACCTTGTCGTCCACGCCTCGGTTGTACAGTTCCAGCTTTGCCTGCCGCACCTGCTTGTCGGTATATTCGCCGGTTACATTGTTGGCGATTAGCAACAGCTCATCTGTCGAATATTCTCTTGTCCTCATATGCTCAATCTTCTATCCTATAATCCATAGCCAAGCCTTTGGGGGCAAAGCTGAATATCGGGTATTTTAATTTCGTTTTCATTCTCTACTTCTTTACAAATAAACAATATACCTTATATATACACCGGATTGTATTCTAACACCATTTACAAATAATCCATCCCAACTTAGCTAATAGCCATAGCTCAAATCCACATAATACCATAGGAAGTAATAGTAGCAAAGTTATCGTAATCTTATTTTTGGACGAATGACGATAATGGTTTACTAATGCAGATGTTCTATCTTTTCGATACCTAACAAGGCAAAACAAGACAGGAAAAAGAAACATTCCCATACAACATAACAAATACCATGTATGTGGCAAGTTTCTGTCAAATAGCGGAATACACGGGATTTCTATTATAAACCACCAATATAAGGATAGCATGAGTACCCCTGAACATCGGGACCTCATTTTATGACCTTGCTCACCTTTGAAGTACAGGTAATCAAAAAAATAATACCTGTAATTCGTCCGGTTGGCACGTTGCTTCACTCGTTCAAAATAGTTATCTGTTTTTTTTATTCTTTTACTCATATATAGTCGATGAATTATGTTCTCCAAAATGCAAAATAAAGCAGGGTCATACCCAGCACAATTCCAAAAAAGACAAGCCCTGTCAGGAGAAAGACCCAATCCGAATAATGAAAGTCAATTTCCTTGTAAGGAATGGCAGTTTTCTTCACATACTTGTTCCATGCCCATATAAGAACTCTTCCCAATCTTTCTGCTGTAATATAGCTCATAACTATTTTTACTTTTCAATTTGTATTCCCTCATGCGCTGGCGAGCAATAAATAGAATGTCGCTAACCGTATAATCAGGGAAACGACATAGATGCCGTAGTAGAGCAGATACCTTTTCTTTTTGTCAAACTCGGCGAAATATTTCCTGTATTTGTCCCCCTTGAATAAGAATATTTCATTGACATAATACCCGCATATCCCGATGGGTATCAAAAGCAAAAAATAGACACCGTTTCCCAAAATACTTAATAGGCTTATCCTGAAAATCTTGATACAAGCAAGGCAGACAAGGCAGAATGCCCAAATACTGATGATGTATGGGGTGTTACTCGCCATACTGCTGATATAGACATCGACACCTTTATCCATTCCGGCAGCTTCATGTCTCTTATTAGTCGAAATGCACCGATTTATATAGCCGTTTTTCCATTTCGAGAAACTTAGCCAATAGAAAAGATTTAGCATCCTCCAAAAAATGAAAAACTGCAACTTATAAGAGCAGTAAAAATTGATGTTGTAATATTTTTCCAATAAATTCCTCATGCCTTTAATGGTTTGGTGAGAAATAACATTAAGTTGTTTTCTCGACTTTGCACTTCTTTGATTACAAGTCCGATGAAGCCGCATACCAGCACTATGGGGAATGCGACTGCAAAATATTCACAAAGTTTCTTCAAATTCTTCATACTATTGTCATTTATAGGTTATTATAAGCTGTGCCTAATGAGATGCATCTTGCCGCCGTGAGGTGGCACAGGTACTTGTTTCAGCATATTCGTTTTAGTTATCCCCCTGCCATCTTCCTCTATATACATCTGATAATCTGCCTGTTTTACCATCATATAATCTCACAGTCATGTTGCAAGTATCATTAGAGACGGTGGTATCTTTCATCATAACATGCCATCCACATTTTTTATATGGAATGGAATCAGCATCCCGATAGTCTGTTCCATAATATATGGAAGTGTTATGGAACAAATCTATATTTTCCTGTTTCAGTTTCTCTATTAACTGATGAATGGAGTAAGTAGGATAAATATAATCTTTCTCTTCGGAGCAAGTAGCACTCAATTCGCATACGTTTCCTTCTTTATCATACCATACCCAAGGTGATATGTTGTTCCAGTCAATAAATCGTTGATGCCAGTCTATCAGCTTTCCGTCCTTTCCATCATACGACATCACATCTATAATCGGTATGTTTGGGTACTCTATTGCATAATAATAGTTGTTTGCATAATCTAATTGTATTAGATGTTGTTCTCCATTGGGGAATGTAGTATCAACCTCAATTCCGTTTCCATACTTCCGGAAAAATAATGTATCAAGAACTCTTGGAGGAAAATCCATCTTGCTCAGACTATCACACATATGTCTGTACTCTCTTTTCTGTTTGTTGATACAACTTACGGAAAATAAGCAGAATAATGAAACAGCCATCATTGTAATTTTCACTGTTAACCTTGTATATTTTTTAAGTTGAATATTCATATTCTTAGTGCTGATAATGGTTTGGTGAGGAACAGCATTCAGCTGTTGGCTCGACCTTGTTATAAACTCAGTTATAAGATTTTACAATTGGAAAAGACATGACAGTATCTTTGGCATCAAGTAATGAATGACCATGTCCTATAAATACATTTTTACTCTCATCTATATGAAAAGAATGTATCTCATACCTCTTATGTGGAATAATATCACCACCATCAAAACTACCAATATATTTCTCGACTATTCCTTGTTTCCTATATACTCTCTTTTCATTATAGTCGTCAAATAGTGATGCTGTGACATAATGACGAATTATATATTGTTCGTCTTCGGCTATCTTCTTGGAATTGCTTGAATAATCAATGAATAATATCAACAACATGAACAGTCCTTTAGGAACAAATAGACCTATAATAAGACCGAGCAAATAGAGTCCTCTATATATTCTTATGCTATATTTGATCCCCTTGGGTAATTTATTAGGAATGTGTATGAAGAAGGAAAAAATCAAAGATAACACGAAAGTATATCCGATAATGTATCCGATATTCCATCGTATATGATCTGTTTCTGGAACTGTACATATTACTATAAAACCAAGTATTCCACATAAGATATGGATACCAAAAAATATATACAATAATTTATATTTCGTCATTTTCAATCAACAGTGTTTATAATGGTTAGAAAGGGGCATCGTCAGATGCTATCTTTCGTTGTTACCGATATTTTTCCTTAATGTCTTATGAATAAAGTTATCCAAGTCTTTGGAGTTATAGAATTTCCATGTTGAATATGCAATCATATTACCTTCCGGATTGTGTGATATACTCCAATAATTCATACATTCTTTATCCACATATTCCTTAATTCTGATAATTTCTTCCAGCGATAAACTACTTAATTGAACAAAATATTCGCCAGAATAATCTTTGTTGATAACTGATGTACTATCAACAAACTTGTTCATGTGTGCGATACAAGCATAAAGGGCATATCCTTTTGCTTCTTCAAACCTTTCTCTATATGCAACCTTTTGCGTTGTACAACTTGCGGTTACATAAAGTATGCACACTATTGTTATTATCATTTGCATATGCTTCATGTTTATAACTTTATTCGTTGTCGGTAATGGTTAGAAAGGAGCATCGTTAGATGCTATCTTTCGTTGTTAGATATTTATT
>OGET01000575.1_pt1 | contig 14206 bp, 7 predicted proteins | sample 1570771 | NCBI WGS metagenome assembly OGET01 (sample SAMEA2582032, study PRJEB24529) | metagenome | biome: Human gut stool | place: China | collected 2011 | reverse complement strand
CACCGCCGGAACCGTCCTTACTGTATGGGTACCCTGTATTGGCAACTGAATGACAGCTGGCCGGTAGTATCCTGGTCGAGCATCGACTATTACGGTAACTGGAAAGCCCTGCATTACCAAGCCAAACGAGTCTTTGCTCCAATCCTCATCAATCCTATCCAGCAGAACGACAGCCTCAATATCTACCTGATTTCCGACTGTCCGGACACCAAAGACCACCTGATGTTGGAAATGAAAGTAACAGACTTTGACGGAAAGAAACAAGGCAAGCCTATCCAACTCAACACATTGACAGTTCCGGCTAACACTTCCCAATGCGTGTACCGTATAAAACCCGACACCTGGCTATCACCGGAAGAACAGCAACGCTGTTTCATGCAACTGACACTGAAAGACAAGGCAGGAAACACCCTTGCCGAAACCGTATACTTCTTTAGAAAAACAAAAGACCTGCTTCTGCCTGAAACAACCGTTTCCTGCAAGATAAAACAGAAAGACGGCGTGTGCGAATTGACTCTGCTTTCTCCCGCTCTTGCAAAAGACGTCTTTATTGAAATCCCTTTGCAGGGAGCCCGTTTCAGTGACAACTTTTTCGACCTCCTTCCCGGAGAGCGTAAGACAGTTGTTATCACTTCTCCCCAAATAAAGAAAGGAGAGGAGATCCCTTTGACAATCAAACATATTCGTGAAACCTATAATTAATTTATTAATAACTTAACACTTAATTTTTTAGTTTATGAAACAACTCTTAAAGTTAACCGGATGTCTGGCACTAGCAGGACTTTTTGCCTCTTGCCAATCGGCGCAACAGGAAGCCAACTACCAGATCATCCCCATGCCACAAGAAATTGTAACAGCTCAAGGAAATCCCTTCATTCTGAAGAGCGGTGTGAAAATCCTCTATCCGGAAGGAAACGAGAAGATGCAGCGCAACGCACAATTTCTAGCCGACTATCTGAAAACCGCTACCGGAAAAGATTTCGCTATCGAAGCCGGAACGGAAGGTAAGAATGCAATCGTACTGACATTGGGCACGGCAAACGAAAATCCGGAATCCTATCAGTTGAAAGTAACCGGTGACGGAATCACGATTGCCGGTCCTACCGAGGCCGGTGTATTCTATGGCATCCAGTCCCTGCGCAAATCATTGCCTGTGGCTGTCGGCGCAGACATTTCCATGCCCGCTGTAGAAATCAATGACGCTCCCCGCTTTGGCTATCGTGGTGCACACTTCGATACCAGCCGTCATTTCTTTACAGTAGATGAAGTGAAAACTTATATTGATATGATGGCTTTACACAATATGAATCGTTTTCACTGGCATATTACCGAAGACCAAGGTTGGCGTCTGGAAATCAAGAAATATCCGAAGCTGACAGAAATAGGTTCCAAGAGAACAGAAACAGTCATCGGACGTAACTCCGGTGAATACGACGGCAAACCTTACGGTGGCTTCTATACCCAGGAGCAGGCGAAAGAAATAGTAGCTTATGCTGCCGAACGTTATATCACAGTTATTCCCGAAATCGATCTTCCGGGACACATGCAAGCTGCTCTGGCTGCATATCCCGAATTGGGATGTACCGGTGGCCCGTACGAAGTATGGAGACAATGGGGTGTATCAGAAGATGTGCTTTGTGCCGGAAACGATCAAGTCTTGAAATTCCTCGAAGATGTATATAGCGAACTGATTGAGATTTTCCCTTCAGAATATATCCATGTCGGTGGTGACGAATGTCCGAAAGTAAGATGGGAAAAATGCCCGAAATGCCAGGCACGTATCAAGGCATTGGGATTGAAGTCGGATGGTGCGCATAGCAAAGAAGAACGTTTGCAGAGCTTCGTTATCAACCATATCGAGAAATTCCTCAACGACCACGGACGTCAGATTATCGGTTGGGATGAAATCCTCGAAGGCGGGCTTGCACCGAACGCGACTGTCATGTCATGGCGTGGTGAAAAGGGCGGTATCGAAGCAGCCAAGCAGAAACACGATGTTATCATGACTCCGAACACTTACCTGTATTTCGACTATTACCAAGCTAAAGACGTAGATAACGAACCATTTGGTATCGGTGGTTACCTGCCGTTGGAAAGAGTGTACAGCTACGAACCGATGCCGGCTTCTCTGACTCCGGAAGAACAGAAATATATCAAGGGTGTGCAAGCCAACCTCTGGACAGAATACATCGCTACCTTCCCTCACGCGCAGTACATGGTATTGCCTCGTTGGGCTGCATTGTGTGAAATTCAGTGGTCCAGCCCTGAAAAGAAAAACTATGCCGACTTCCTGTCTCGTCTTCCTCAACTGATTAAGTGGTATGATGCCGAAGGATACAACTACGCTAAACACGCGTTCGGCGTACAAGCCGAGTTTGAACCGAATCCGGCAGAAGGAACGATGGACGTTACTTTGTCTACTATCGACAATGCCCCTGTCCACTACACTTTGGACGGCACAGAACCCACTACTGCTTCTCCCGTTTACGAAGGAGTGTTGAAAATTAAAGAAAATGCCACTCTGTCCGCCAAAGCCATTCGTCCTACCGGCGAGAGCCAGACATTGACAGAGAAGATTGACTTCAGCAAATCCAGCATGAAGCCGATTGTAGCCAATCAACCAATCAATGAACAATACCTCTTCAAAGGAGCTTCCACGTTAAACGATGGTTTGAAAGGAAATAGCAGTTACCGGTCAGGCCGTTGGATCGCCTTCAACGGAAACGACATGGACATGACGATCGACCTTCAGCAACCTACTGAAATTTCGAGTGTGGCCATCTCTGTCAATGTAGCAAAGGGCGACTGGGTGTTTGACGCCAGAAACCTGTCCGTAGAAACTTCAGATGATGGCAAGACCTTCAAAAAGATTGCTTCCGAAGAATATCCGGCAATGAAGGAGACGGACAAAGACGGAGTTGTTGACCATCAACTTACATTTGCTCCTGTGACTACCCAATATGTGAGAGTCATTGCTTCACCGGAGAAAATGCTTCCGGAATGGCATGGTGGAAAAGGCAAAAACGCATTTTTATTTGTAGACGAAATCAAAATTGATTAATGAATATAAGAAAAGAATACACTAAAGTTTGTCTTTTCTTATGTATACTGGGGATGTGCTTTCATGCACATCCCATTCTGGCACAGTCCGTCATACCTGTCCCATTAAAAATGGAGAAGGGGACGGGCTTTTTTTTACTGTCAGAAAAGACAAGACTTTATACAAACCTACAAGGTGGAGAAGCGAAGCTCTGGGAGAATTACCTGAAGGCATCACCTGTTCAATTAAAGGAAGCGAGAAAGAAAGACAGGAAACAGATGCTTCTCTTATTGATAACCCCCAAGAACCACCAGTTGCCATCGCCGGAAAGCTATACCCTTTCCGTCACTCCGCAACAAATTCTGATACGCGCCACTTCGGGAGCCGGATTATTCTATGGTATGCAAACCCTGTTGCAGTTGGCACAACCTTCGGGGGCAGGCAGCTATTCCATAGCCTCTGTCGAGATAGAAGATACTCCCCGTTTCGCTTACCGGGGATTGATGCTGGACGTGTCCCGCCACTTTTCTACCAAAGAGTTTATAAAGAAACAGATAGACGCACTGGCGTATTACAAAATCAACCGTCTGCACCTGCATCTGACCGATGCGGCAGGCTGGCGGCTTGAAATCAAGAAATACCCTTTACTGACCGATTTTGCAGCCTGGCGTACAGACCCCACCTGGAAGAAATGGTGGAACGGCGGACGTAAATATGTCCGTTTCGATGCTCCCGGAGCTTACGGCGGTTATTACACCCAGGATGATATTCGTGAAATCTTGGAATATGCCCGTCAGCATTATATCACGGTGATTCCCGAGATTGAGATGCCCTCCCATTCGGAAGAAGTGCTGGCAGCCTACCCGCAGTTATCCTGTTCGGGCGAACCTTACAAGAACTCCGATTTCTGTGTCGGCAATGAAGAAACCTTCACGTTTCTGGAAAATGTGTTGACGGAAGTCATGGAACTTTTCCCTTCCGAATACATTCATATCGGTGGCGATGAGGCCGGCAAGTCGGCTTGGAAGACCTGCCCGAAATGTCAGAAGAGAATGAAAGACGAGCATCTGGCCAATGTAGACGAGCTGCAAAGCTACCTGATACACCGCATTGAGAAGTTCCTGAACAATCATGGACGTCATCTGCTGGGGTGGGACGAGATTCTGCAAGGAGGCATTGCCCCCAACGCAACCGTCATGTCATGGCGTGGAGAAGAGGGTGGTATTGCTGCCGTCACCTCCGGCCATCATGCCATCATGACACCGGGTGCATACTGTTATCTGGACAGCTATCAGGACGCCCCGTACTCCCAGCCGGAAGCTATCGGTGGCTACCTGCCATTGAAGAAAGTATATGCCTACGATCCTGTCCCCGCTTCCTTAACTGCGGAGCAGGCAAAGTTAGTCTATGGTGTGCAGGGTAACCTATGGGTGGAATACATTCCCACTCCCGAACACGTGGAGTATATGATTTACCCCCGAATCCTGGCATTGGCGGAAACAGCCTGGTCGGCTCCGGAACGTAAGTCATGGCCGGATTTCCATACCCGTGCATTGTCGGCAGTGGCCGATTTGCAGGCAAAAGGATACCATCCTTTCGATTTGAAAAAAGAAATCGGCAGCCGTCCCGAGTCGCTTCAACCGGTCAGCCATCTGGCATTGGGTAAAAAGGTGATTTATAATTCACCTTACAGCTCCCATTATCCGGCACAGGGAAACACTGCTCTGACGGACGGCATACGCGGCGATTGGACCTATGGTGATGGCTCGAGGCAAGGATTCATCTCGGACAACCGTCTCGATGTGACGATTGATATGGAAAAAGAAACCCCTATCCATTCCATCACCGCCGCTTTTATGCAAGTGGTCGGCGCGGAAGTATTCCTGCCGGAGACAGTGGTTATTTCCATTTCCGATGATGGAATTAACTTCACGGAGTTGCAAAAACAACACTTTGAAGTGAGCAAAGAAACACCCATCCGCTTTACGGATATTTCATGGCAGGGCGAAGCCAAAGGAAGATACGTACGCTATCAGGCACAGGCCGGAAGTGAATTCGGAGGCTGGATATTTACGGATGAGATTATTGTGAAATAAATATTGAAGGCATAAGGATAATACGTATGATGCGTTTTTTTAGGATTATTCCGGCCTAAAGCAACCGTGTAATCCGTATCATCCGGACTTGCTGATTTCAACCTGTCAATATCATTTAAATAAAAGAGGGAATCTACTCAACCAGATTCCCTCTTTTTTTGTTATATTTGTATTATTACCTTAAAAACTAAGAATATGGTACAACACGCTAGACTCATTTTCTACACCCTTCTTCTTCTGGTAATCCCGTGCGAGAGCACCTTGGCGCAGAAGATTCCCGTCACGCCCATAGACTCATTGATAACTGTTGGATATGCCACCGGAAGTTTGAAAACCCTGTCCGGTTCCGTAGAGAAAATCACGGAGACACAGATGAACAAAGACCAGATAACGAACCCTTTGGAAGCAATCCGTGGACGTGTGCCGGGATTGACCATCCAACGGGGCTCCAACGGACCGGCGGCTCTGGATGCGGTGCGCCTGCGGGGAACTACCTCACTGACCAGCGGCAACGACCCTTTGATTATCGTCGACGGAGTATTTGGCGACTTGAGTATGCTTACCTCCATTTACCCTACGGATATTGAGAGTTTTACCATCCTGAAAGACGCTTCCGAAACCGCACAGTACGGTTCGCGAGGTGCATCCGGTGTGATAGAAGTCACCACCAAAAAAGGGATGAGTGGCAGGACACAGGTGGCTTACAACGGTAGCTTCGGGATTTCCACCGTCTACAAGAATTTGAAAATGCTGTCCGGTGATGAATTCCGCCGCGTAGCATCGGAACGAGGCATCTCCATTTTGGACAAAGGGAACAATACCGATTTCCAGAAAGAGATTGAGCAGACAGGACTGCAACAGAATCATCATATCGCCTTTTATGGCGGTTCCAGTGAGTCCAGTTATCGTGTTTCCCTCGGTTTTATGGATCGTCAGGGAGTGATTCTGAATGAAGACATGAAGAATTTCACTTCAAATATGAACATGAATCAGAAAATGTTCGACGGCTTCCTGAACTGCGAGTTGGGAATGTTCGGCTCCATTCAGAAGAATCATAACCTGGTAGATTATCAGAAAACGTTCTATTCGGCAGCCACATTCAACCCCACCTATCCCAACCATAAAGACCCCGTCACCAATTCTTGGGACGGAATAACGACCGCCAGCCAAATCACCAATCCATTGGCATGGATGGAAGTGCAGGACGATGATGCCACTTCGCACATCAGTACGCACGCCCGTCTCACTTTCAATCTGATGGAAGGACTGAAACTAAGCCTGTTCGGAGCTTATACTTACAATATCGTAGAAAATTCGCAATACCTCCCCACTTCCGTCTGGGCGAACGGTCAGGCATACAAAGGAACCAAAAAGCGCGAATCTTTATTGGGAAACATGATGCTGACCTATAAGAAAAACTGGAAAAAACATTTCTTTGACGTGTTGGCACTCGCCGAACTTCAAAAAGAAACCTACACGGGATATTATACAACAGTAAGCAATTTCAGCACCGACAAATTCGGGTATAATAATCTTCAGGCAGGCGCACTCCGTTTGTGGGAAGGCACTAATTCTTACTACGACCAACCCCGTCTGGCATCCTTCATGGGACGTTTCAACTATACATACGCCGACCGCTACGTACTGACGCTGAACGCCCGTACAGATGCTTCCTCCAAATTCGGGGCGAACCACAAATGGGGATTCTTCCCCTCCGCATCTGCCGCATGGGTGATTAGTGAAGAAGAATTTATGAAGCAGTTCCCCGTGATAGACAATCTGAAATTCCGTATCGGTTACGGTCTGGCAGGTAACCAAAGCGGGATTGACTCATACACAACGCTGAATCTCGTCAAGCCGAACGGTGTCGTCCCCGTCGGAAACTCCGCCATCGTATCTTTAGGAGATCTTCGGAATACGAATCCCGATCTGAAATGGGAAGTGAAACATACCTTTAATACCGGTTTCGACATCGCTTTATTCGGCAACCGCCTGTTGCTTTCCGCCAACTATTACAACTCCCGCACCACGGATATGCTTTACCTTTACAACGTAAGCGTGCCCCCTTTCACCTATAACACCTTGCTTGCCAACATCGGCTCCATGCGCAACTGGGGTACGGAAATCGCCATCGGTATCACCCCTTTGAAAACGAAGGACATGGAACTGAATATCAATGCCAACATCACCTTTCAGCGCAACAAACTGCTTTCATTGAGCGGTATGTATAACGGCGAAATGCTTTCCGCTTCCGAATATAAAAGTCTTGCCAGTCTCGATGGAGCCGGCTTCCACGGCGGCTACAACCACATCGTTTATCAGATGGTGGGGCAACCGTTGGGCGTGTTCTATCTCCCTCACAGCACCGGACTGGAGTCCGACGGAAACGGTGGATATACCTATGGCATCGCCGACCTGAATGGCGGAGGCGTCAGTCTGGAAGATGGTGAAGACCGCTACGTGGCAGGGCAAGCCGTACCCAAAACGATTCTGGGATCTAACATCAGTTTCCGTTACAAGCGTTTCGACCTGTCTTTGCAAATCAACGGAGCTTTCGGACATAAAATCTACAACGGAACTTCCCTGACCTATATGAACATGAATATATTCCCCGACTACAACGTAATGAAGAAAGCTCCGCAACAGAACATCAAGGATCAGACTGCCACCGACTATTGGCTGGAAAAGGGAGATTACGTCAACTTCGACTATGTGACGCTGGGCTGGAACGTGCCGATTGAGAAGGTGCAGAAACTAAAGAAATATGTCCGTTCCCTGCGCTTAGCATTTACTGTCAACAATCTGGCAACCATCTCCGGTTATTCGGGACTTTCGCCCATGATTAACAGTGCCACGGTGAACTCAACGTTGGGCGTGGACGATAAACGGGGGTATCCGTTGGCACGGACGTACACCTTAGGATTGAGTATTAACTTTTAATGGAGGAGGAGAGGATGAAACGATATATGAAAAATAGAAATCAGTTTTTGCAGAGTAAAAAAGAATTATTGCAAAATACAGAGCCGATTTTAAGGAGAGTAGAACGACTTTCAAAGCAAATAATATACCCTTCAAGAATCTTATTATTTTTTCTGGTGACGAGTCTGACCTTATTTTCCTGTGATAAGTTCTTACAGGAAAATCCGAAGGACAAACTACCGGAAGAGGATGTCTACAATACGATCTCGGAAGTATATCTCAATGCGGTAGCTTCGCTTTATACCTACGTAGGCGGTTATAGTGACAGTCAGGGATTGCAGGGAACGGGTAGGGGAGTCTACGACCTGAACACTTTCACTTCCGACGAAGCCATCATCCCCACCCGTGGAGGCGACTGGTACGATGGCGGCTTTTGGCAAGGACTTTACCTGCACGATTGGGGTGTTGAGAATGACGCTATTCAAGCTACATGGGAATATCTTTACAAAGTCGTCATGCTAAGTAACAAATCGCTCGAACGGATAGACAAATTCGCCGAATCCCATTCCGATGCGGAACTTCCGGCATACCGGGCGGAAGTGCAGGCCATGCGAGCCATGTATTATTATTATCTGATGGATTTGTTCGGACGCATCCCGTTGGTTCAATCCTCTTCAGTGGCAATGAAAGAGGTTGTCCAGAGTGAACGGAAAACGGTTTTTGAGTTTGTATTCAAGGAATTGCAGGAAGCGGCTCCTCTGTTGAGCGATGCGCACAGCAACCAGTCCGGTCCTTATTATGGTCGTATCACCCGTCCGGTAGTCACTTTTCTATTGGCTAAACTGGCTCTGAATTCCGAAGTCTATACGGACAATGATTGGACAGACGGACAACGTCCGGACGGAAAAAACATAAAGTTTACAGTGAACGGCAATGAACTCAATGCGTGGGAAACAGTCATCTACTACTGTGACCAGCTAAAGACGCTGGGCTACAACGAATTGGAACCAAAATACGAAACCAATTTCTCCATTTTTAATGAATCATCGATAGAGAATATTTTTACCATTCCGATGAATAAAACCTTGTACACTAATCAAATGCAATATCTATTCCGCTCCCGCCACTACAATCATGCCAAGGCGTACGGCCTAAGCGGTGAGAACGGCCCCAGTGCAACTATTGAAGCCCTCCAAACCTTCGGTTATGAAACAGCCGAACAAGATCCCCGCTTTGATATTTGCTATTTTGCGGGAGTAGTGCGCGACCTGAAAGGAAACATCATCAAGCTGGATGATGGCACCGTATTGGAGTATCTGCCCTGGAAAGTAGCTCTGGATATTACAGATACCCCGTATGAACAAACAGCAGGAGCCCGTATGAAGAAGTACGAAGTTGACCCGACTGCCACAAAAGACGGTAAGTTGATGGAGAATGATATTGTATTGTTCCGCTACGCGGATGCTCTGTTGATGAAGAGTGAAGCGAAAGTGCGCAATGGAGCCAGTGGAGATGAAGAACTGAATGAAGTCCGTAGCCGCGTCAATGCCTCCTTTCGCACTGCCACTTTAGAGAATATCCTTGCCGAACGCCAACTGGAACTGGCTTGGGAAGGTTGGAGACGTCAAGATTTGGTTCGCTTCGGGAAGTTTACAAGAGCTTACAGTAGCCGTCCGCAATTGCCGGATGAGGGAAACGGATATACTACCGTGTTCCCTATACCGGAGAAAATACGGGTGATGAATACGAAGTTGAAGCAGAATCCGGGGTATTAACAGCAGTTATTATTCAATCAACTCAAAACTATATTTTTCAAATTCATTCCCGTTGATAATCATAGCAATTTGATGAAGTCCGAGATGGAGCTTCCTCGTTGTAACCACCCGGAAAGAATGTTTTCGGGTGATTCGCGTGGTTGAGTTCCTGACATATTCTTTCTCGCTGATTTTATGCACTTTCTTCGTCAACGTTCCATTTGCTTTTTGGTAATAGATTCCATATTCGAGTCGTATCTTGGTTGTTTGATCGTTCTTGTTCAACAGTTTAAAACTAACCTCCAACGAATCCCCGACTTTCACTTCCGGGCTTGAAATTTGGAAATCCTCCACACAGATATTGCTGATAGTAGAGTTGAAGCCAAACAACTCCATCACTTCCGGATTGCCTTGTTTTAAGAGCGTCCGGCAACCGTGTTTAATAATCCAATCCACCTCTTTCGATTCTCCCTTCCATTTCTTCACTAAATCAATAACGATTTCGGGATTATCTTTCGCAATATCATTCAAATTATTGGCAACGCTCAATCGCACAAATCTTGCCGGATCATTTTTTAGATTTTCCAGAATAGGAATGATAGGCGCAGGATTCTCTTTCAGGTTCGGCAACGCCATCGCCCAGGGAAGACGCGGACGACAGCCTTCTGACGCAAGCCGCCTGACTCCCCAATGTTCGTGTTTCGACCAAACCAACATCTGTTTCATCATCTGATCCGGATATTTGATAATAAAAGAATGAGCCACAAACTCGCAACTTGTGAACTGCGTGATTTTCTCTATCGCCTTGACAGAAGTTTCGTAATCGTCCAGTCCATATTGTTCGACATAATTATCCAGAATCCCCCCATACTCTAAAGTCAAACCAAACTTCGTGTCGTCTATCACCGAGAAATCAGGCCGTGTCTTTTTTATATGATCCAACAATTCAAGTATCTTAGCGATCGCCTCTTTGTAATCTGCCGGTAAAAACTTTCTTAGCACCGTTGTGATGTGCATGCAGCGTTGTTTAAGTTCCCTGCCTTCCCATTCATCGTCCATCACTTGAGATACAAACTCGCAAGCATCAAAATCGTCGATAACAAGTTTCAAATCTTTCGTAAACAGATCGAAAAATTGCTCGTTAAACATGTTTTTAAAAGGTTCTGCCATTCTTTAAATATATAGTTTAGTTAAACAGTTATTGTTTTTTTATGGAACGACTAAATAATGTTTCTTTGATAAATTCGTTTTTTATAATTTGAATTTTAAAGTGTTGATAATTATTTTATGCCGATCTATTTGTTTGTTATACAAATATATGCCATTTTTTTTAGGATAGCCCTATATTGCGCCTTATTTAGGTAAACTATATGAAAAGATTGTGCGAGAGGGGGGGCTATTTAGAGAATATCATAAAAAAAGTGGGCCACAAAAAAGATTGCAGCCCACTTATACCTTATATATGATAATATGATAGTAAAAAGATTAATCGAAGAAACTCTTGAATTTCTTGAAAATCTTCTCTTTTACCGACGTGTTAGGTTTGAAATTGTCCGAAGCTTCCATCTTTTCGAGCGTGTTCTTTTCCTCCTTGTTGAGAGCTTCCGGCACATAGATACTGATATTGACGAGCAAATCTCCCGTACCGTACCCATTTACATTCGGCAATCCCTTGCCACGCAAACGAAGCACCTTGCCCGGTTGAGTACCCGAATCAATCTTCACTTTCACTTTGCCGTCGATTGTCGGAATTTCCACAGCACCGCCCAGTGCAGCCGTCGGGAAACTAAGCAACAGATTATAAATCAAATCATTTTCGTCGCGAATCAAGTCCTGATGCGGTTCTTCCTCAACGAGGATCAATAAGTCGCCTGCCACACCGTTGTGCTTGCCGGCATTTCCTTTGCCGCCCATAGAGAGCTGCATCCCCTCTGCCACTCCGGCAGGGATATTCACCGATACTACTTCCTCACCGTAAATGATTCCGTCGCCACCACACTTCTTACATTTATTCTTGATAATCTTTCCCTCGCCGCCACACGTAGAACAAGTGACGCGAGTCTGCATAGTGCCCAGAATAGTCTGCTGGTTACGGATCACGGAGCCGCTACCCTTACAAGTAGGACAAGTCTCCGAACCGCCGTCACCTTCGGCACCCGTGCCATGACACTGGTCACACGGCACATATTTTTTGAGTTTAAATTTCTTTTCTACTCCGGTAGAGATTTCCTTCAACGTCAGCTTCACTTTCACACGGAGGTCACTGCCGCGATACCGGCGTTGCTGTGAACCGCCACCGCCGCCAAATCCGCTGAATCCTCCGAAGCCTCCCCCGAAACCGCCGCCGCGGCCACCAAAGATGTCGCCAAACATAGAGAAGATGTCATCCATCGACATTCCCTCGCCACCGAAACCACCGAACGGACCGCCATTGCCTGCCGCACCGCTCACTCCCGCATGACCGAACTGATCGTAACGCGAACGCTTCTCCGGATTGCTCAACACGTCGTATGCCTCGGCCGCCTCCTTAAATTTCTCTTCAGCCTCCTTGTCGCCCGGATTCTTGTCGGGGTGATACTGAATTGCTTTCTTACGGTATGCTTTCTTTATTTCTTCTACTGTGGCTGTCTTCGTCACCTCCAATATTTCGTAATAGTCTCTTTTTTCTGCCATGCTTCTTTAAAAATTATGAGTTTTATGGGTTGCGAATCCTTATTCCCCTACTACCACTTTGGCGTGGCGCAACACTTTGTCGTTCAGTGTATACCCCGTCTGCACACAATCCAGAATCTTACCTTTCTGTGCTTCCGACGGTGCGGGGATTACCGCGATGGCTTCATGGTAATCAGTGTCCAGTGGTTGGTCTTTTGTTTCGATGACTTTCACACCGTTTTGTGCCAGGACAGCCATAAATTTATTGTAAATCAGTTCTACTCCTTCTTTTACGGCATTGACATCCGTTGCCGTTTCCATCGTCTTGATGGCACGTTCGAAATCGTCCACTACCGGAAGAATACTGCCAAGACTCTTTTCGCCACCATTCAGGATCAGTTCGGCCTTCTCCTTTAAAGTGCGTTTACGATAATTGTCGAACTCGGCAGACAAGCGCAGATATTTATCCTTTTGCTCTTCAAGCGCTTCTTGAGCCTTTTCCAGTTCCTTTTCCAACTCCTCTTCATGAGTCAGCGGAGCGGTTCCCTCTGCTTGTTCGTTTTGCGGTTGGTCTTCCGCAGGATTGTGAGTTTCCTCCACATTCAGTTCCTCTTCCTTCACTTTTTTTTCTTTCGGATCCATCTTGGTATTTACTATTTTACTAGTTACTATTTACTATTTAACACACACGTTATCTTACTTGGTAGAATAACGCCAATAAACATACCGGGCTGACCGGATGTCATTGATTTTGTCTGCAAAAACTTTGCCAAGTTGGCTGTTTTGCCAAAAAACGCAGCAAAGGTAACACTTTTATGTCAGATTGGCACATATCAGATAGCTCATAATTCATTTTAAATGTCTAACTTTGCACGCTAAAATAGTTAATACTATAATAGTAACTAACGGAATAGTAAAATAGTAGCTAGCAAAATAGTAAAATAGTAACTAGTAAAATAGTAAATAAAGAAGATGATTACAGTTTCGAACGTTTCGGTACAGTTTGGTAAAAGAGTGTTGTTTAATGACGTAAACTTGAAGTTTACGAGTGGTAATTGTTATGGTATTATTGGTGCTAACGGTGCGGGAAAATCTACCTTCCTTCGTACGATTTACGGAGATTTGGACCCGACAACGGGTACCATTGCGCTCGGACCGGGCGAACGCCTTTCGGTGTTGAGCCAGGACCACTTTAAGTGGGACTCTTATACCGTTATGGATACTGTGATGATGGGGCATACTGTGTTGTGGGACATCATGAAGCAACGCGAAGAATTGTATGCAAAAGAAGATTTCACAGACGAAGACGGACTGAAAGTATCCGAGTTGGAAGAGAAATTTGCCGAGTTGGACGGATGGAATGCGGAAAGTGACGCAGCCATGCTGTTGAGCGGACTGGGCGTGAAAGAAGATAAGCATTACGTATTGATGGGTGAATTGAGTGGTAAGGAAAAAGTACGTGTCATGCTGGCGCAGGCATTGTACGGAAATCCGGACAATCTCTTGCTCGATGAGCCTACCAATGACTTGGATATGGAGACAGTGACCTGGTTGGAAGAGTATCTCTCCAACTTCGAGCATACCGTATTGGTAGTGAGCCACGACCGTCACTTCCTCGATTCTGTATGTACGCACACCGTAGACATCGACTACGGAAAAATCAATATGTTTGCCGGTAACTATAGTTTCTGGTACGAATCCAGCCAGTTGGCTCTTCGTCAACAGCAGAACCAGAAGGCCAAAGC
>OGET01000549.1_pt1 | contig 14738 bp, 6 predicted proteins | sample 1570771 | NCBI WGS metagenome assembly OGET01 (sample SAMEA2582032, study PRJEB24529) | metagenome | biome: Human gut stool | place: China | collected 2011 | reverse complement strand
TTAATTAAGGCATCGGAGCTGTCTTTGATTTTGTCAGTTAAGTAATCTACGTTAACTGCTTCGCTACCGTCGTTACCTGTTGCGTATGCCACATTAGTTACGTGCGTACCACCAGATTTGTTAGTACTGTTGTACGCAGGACCTTCATATGTAACTTTAGATTTATCTACATTACCTGTACCATCTAAATCATACTTAACAGCACGATCTTCTAATTTGTCGAGCTCAGTTTTAGACGCAATATCTTTGATAGTTACAGTGTTAGTAGTACCAGATTTATCATCTTTAACCTTCAAGTCTACTTGGTTATTTGTAACCTTGTAGGAACCGTCAGTTGTGTTAGCTGGATCACCAATCAAGCGATAGTCAGATGCACTTGCGCTCGCAGCTTTCACCGCATCACTAACAGTTTTCAATTGGTCTTCTGTTGCCGCACGGCCAGGTACGAATACAGGATCAGCCATGTTCCAATTTGTATTATCTAGACCTGTTACAAAGTTACCAGTTTGGTTAGCACCTTTATTATCAGTAGCAGATTGGTTACCAACCGTAGCTGTGCCAGCTTTCACAGTATCTGTAGCCGTTACAGATTTAAGGCCTGTAATATCTTTAGCGAGTTGCAATTGAAGTTTAGCATTGCCATTAGCATCAACTGCTGCAGATGTAACACCGATATTGTTACCTGTTGCAAGGTCAGCTGCATTTGTAACGCCACCAGTTACGTCCACTTGTTTATTGAGTTTTACATTAGAAGTAGCACCCATGTCGCCTTTGAATCTAAGGCCATCATTTAGTGTAGCCACCTCTTCTGTAGTACCATCTGGTTTTTCATATACGATACGAGTTGTAGTTGTGCCAGCCGCACCGTCTACACCAGGTTTACCATCACGTGTAATGGAAAGATTTGTTGTAACACCATCTTTACCATTGATGCCGATTTTACCGTCTTTACCATTTGCGCCTGTAGCAGTTACAGTTTCAACTTCAAGATTTTTATTCATCTTAACGTCGATTGTTGTATTGCCACTGGAGTCTTGACCAATAAATGTTTTGATATTTTTACCACTATAGTTAGCGTCGGCTTCTGTGCCTTCACCTTGAACTTTTACAGTAGAACCTAGTTTATTAGTCTTAACACCACCTACGTTAGCATCGAATTTCAAACCTTTATTAATTAACGCGTCGGAGCTGTCTTTAATTTTGTCAGTTAAGTAATCTACGTTAACTGCTTCACTACCGTCGTTGCCAGTTGCATATGCTACGTTGGTTACGTGAGTACCACCAGATTTATTAGTACTATTATATGTAGGGCCTTCGTATGTCACCTTGGATTTATCTACATTACCAGAACCATCTACATCGTATTTAACAGCGCGATCGTTTAATTTATCGAACTCAGTTTTAGACGCAATATCTTTGATAGTTACAGTATTTGTAGTACCAGATTTATCGTCTTTTACCTTCAAGTCTACTTTATTGCCAGTTACAGTATACGCTTTATCAGTAGCTGCATCGTTTTCAATCAAGCGATAATCACTAGAGCCAGCATTTGCCGCTCTTACAGCATCACTCACTTCTTTAAGTTGATCTTCTGTAGCAGCACGACCAGATACGAATACAGGATCAGCCATATTCCATGCCGTATTGTCTAAACCAGTTACAAAGTTGCCAGTTTGAGTGCCACCTTTGTTATCTGTTGCAGTTTGGTTACCCGCTGTTGTAGTACCAGCTTTCACAGTATCCGTAGCAGTCACTGTTTTAACATTGAGGTCTTTATTCAAAGCCACTCCAATTGTGGAGTCATCACCAGTTTGTGTGATTTTTGTGGTGATATTCGCATCGCCAGATACAGTTACGGTAGAGCCAAGTTTATTTGTCTTAACGTCATTATTGTCTGCGTTAAATTTCAAACCTTTATTGATAAGCTCAGTTTTTGTATCAGTGATTTTTGTAGTTAACTCAGATTTTGTAGAATCCAATTCCGTTTTAGAAGCGATGTCTTTAATAGTTACAGTCTTCGTATTCGCTGGAGTACTACCATCTTGTACTGTTAAGTCAACTTTATTGCCAGTTACAGTGTACGCTTTATCAGCAGCTGCACTGTTTTCTACTAATCGGTAGTCTCCTGCTGATGCTACATTGACTGCATATGTTTTATATGTACCATCTGTACCTTCTGTAACAGTTGTATTTTGACCAGCAATAACTTTTACAGCCTTTTGAGCCTCTTCACGGATAACGGTTTTACCATCGTTATTAATATTGGATAAGTCTGTTTTAGCAACCTTAGTAGGATCTACATCAACAGTATAGTTACGAACACCGTTTGCATCAGGTGTACCGCCTGTAAGGGTCATCAAACCGCTAGTACCTAAGGAAACCTTTGTATCCATAGCATTTATAGTATATGTTTTTTGACCTGTTGTAGTATCTACAGTAGCTGCTGGAATTGTTACATTATGACCAGCCTCAACGATTGTGCCTAATGCAGTGATATTCTTTTTACCTACATTTGTGATGTTGGAAAGATCTTTATTAGCTGCATTGTCGATTTTATCCTTTGTATCATTTGTTAACGTTACATCGATAGTTTGGTTATTAGCTTTAGTTGTTACATAAGTGCCATCGCCTTTTACAGTCAATGTTTGTTTATCTAACAATACATCATTTTTGCCGTTATTGTCGTTCGTATTGCCTGCAATTTTAAGGTTTACATTGCGCAATTGAGCCACGTTAACTGCATCTGTATCTTTTTTACCAGCAGCAAGGTTTGTGATTTGACGTGTTTCTGTACCAACACTTGTGCTTTGACCAACAGATACAGCGCCCAATGTGGATGTAGCCACAGAGCCAGTTAAATCAGTGTATCTATTCGCACGGTTATCTGCTGCACTTACATCGTAACCAGCTACGCCAGCTGCCGTATTTGCTACGGAATTAGAACCTAACGCAACGCCATCATCTTCTGTTACTTTCGCTTTATAACCTAATGCAGTACCTTTTTCACTTGTTGCAGTTGCATCCGCACCAAGTGCCGTACCAAAGTTACCTGCTGCAGAGGCACGTACGCCTGCTGCTGTCGCATTTGTGCCTGTAGCACCTTTATTATCGTAGTTTGCATCAGCAGATGTGCCTTTAGCACTAAAGAAGTTAGTTTGCGCTGCTTCTACAGCTTCTTTTACTGTATGGTATGTGCTATTTTTAATGCTGAAATCAGGTGCTTTGTAGGTAGAGCCATTTGCTTCATAACCTGTGTATGTAGGGCCTGCAATGGTCATAGCCAAGTTGTTATTTACATAACGCAATTGTTTAATCGTTGCAGCGTCATTATCGTTTTGACCACCTGCTACGTTAACAATACGACGAGGCGTACCCGTATTACCAACTGCTACTACACCCGCTTCTGCAGGGTTCATTTCGTTGGTGAAGGCTGCATACGTGTTCACCAATGGACCATTGAATTCAGTACCGGCACCAAGGGCGATGGAGTTATTAGAAGAAATCTTCGCACCCGCACCTAATGCCATGGAGTTTTCACCAGTAACTTCAGCACCATTACCGATGGCTGTAGCATTGTTACTACTTGCTTTCGCAGCCGTACCAATAGCCATGGTACCCGCTTTACTAGCTTCCGCTGTACCACCTATGGCAAGAGCATTCGCTTCCAATGCCTTTGCTTGACCACCTAAAGCGATAGAATTTAACTGTCTAGCTTGTGCTGTTCTACCCATAGCAATAGCATTAGCACCTGTAGCTTGAGCCGTATTACCAAAGGCAAAGGCATCACTAGCAGCTGCGTTTGCAGAATTACCTACTGCCACCGCATTAGCACCACTCGTAGTAGAGTTAGATCCAAATGCCATGGAATCTGTAGCTGCCACACTTGTACGTGCTTTTGTACCAAATGCAAGAGAGCGAGCACCTTCTGTTACTGTATTACCATCGGCATTATATTTAGCACTTGGCGTATTATAACCAGAAGCAACCTTCTTCGTTTCTGCAGCACCGATAGCAATAGACTGGTCTCCTTTTGCTGTAGCAGAATAACCCATAGCAAAGCTACCCTTACCATCTGCCCAAGCTGTTGTACCAATAGCCGTAGCAAAATCAGCAGTTGCTGCAGATTGACGCATCATAGCTAAGGAATTAAAGCCACTAGATAATGTTGCCGTACCAATTGCCATAGAAGAAGCTTTCATGGCTTGTGCATAGTTACCTAATGCAATAGACATTCCACCTACAGCCTTATTACGATTACCAATAGCAATACCATTATAGTTAGCGTTAGTTTCAGTCCTATCTAAAATATCATTATAAGCACCAATAGAAATACCATCAACAAAATTAGCAGTATAACGTTGAGCTGGTATATTCGTCTCTTCTAAGGCTCCCATATTACCAGGATTTTCATAGTTAAATATTTTACTTCCTGTTGAAGCAGGTGTACTACCAACTGCATAACCAGATTGGTTTACAGCACTAATAATCATAGCAGCATTAATAGCTGTAACATTCACACCTACCAACAGCGAAGCTACGGCCATAACAGCGCCCATGCGAGCTTGTGTTTTGCCTATATGCAAGGATTTAACCTTACCACCACCACTTTTTACGATCTCAGAAACTACTACATAACACTTCTTTGTCTTACTCCAAATTACATTGTAAATTCGATTCATAATCTTCCCTCTAGCTTACAATACACACAGATAAGTTCATTTCTCACAATAATTTCACTAAAACTTCATCATTGTTGATTGTTCTAATAATATCAAAATATTTCTATACGGTAAATAAAATTTCATTTTATATTCATCTTTTCTCAGTTTATAAAATAATGCTAATTATGTACACTTTCTAACGCATAAAATAAGCGTTATCCATAAATAACGCTTTTCAATGTAAATTATTCTTATTTATCCCTTATTTTTCTATAGACTATATGATAATTACCCTATTTTTTATGCATTTTTTATAATTAGAAAAATGTTCATTAATGATTTAGTGATAAAAAATTTTACAATTTAAATTTATTAATTTCAGTTTATTGATAAGAAATATTTATAGGGCAATCCCTTTAAGCCTTATATTAGCTTTCATCATGGTATATGCTACACCTTGATATAAATTAATAATCCTTATAATTGCTGATGTTATATATAAATGCACTCTATAATTTGTATAAATAAATATTACTACTAAATCAAAACTCTCTCTAAACACAAAAAAAGACCCATGTATTAGCTATTTTCCAATACATGGGTCTTTTACTATTCTTTTATCTGTACATATATTTGTATATATATTTATATACTTTTACCTAACAGACTTAGATATCAATATACCTTTATATATTATATTAGAATTTGTGTGTGAAGCCAGCGTTTACGCCCCAGTCTGCTTGGTAGTCACCAGACAAACCTGTAGCAACGTCAGCAAATACGCTATTATTGCTATTAAAGCCATAACGGCCACCGAATGCAAGTTCAGTCCAAGTGCCTTTAAGATCTTGTTCTGTTAATTTCACAACACTACCACTAGCGAATGCAGTTTTTACATTGCCTGTGAAAGCATGACCTGCTGCAAAACGAGTGTAAAGGTTACCATTACCGAATTGTTTGCCCAATTCAAGGCCAAGCTTACCAGAAGTGCTATTCACACCAGATTGGTTAACGGACACATTTCCTACATTGAAATTACGACCACCGAAGTGTGTGAAGTTCAATTGTGCTTGTGGTTCTACATAGAAACCATTAGCGTATTTCAATGTTTTGCCATAGCGAACACCGATGCTGTACGCATTAGATTTTGTATCGCCAGACATGGCTTCACCAATTTCATTACGAACTGTAAAGTCATTAGATACACGACCAACTTGAGTTTCTACATGTACATATTGATCCTTACCAAGGTCTTTCAAACCATAAGCACCAACGGAGAAGGATTTAACCTTACCAGAACCATCGAATACATAGTCTTCAGAACCGCGAAGGTAGGATACTTGACCACCTACAGCCCAACCACGGCTGATTTTAGCATCATAACCGCCTTGGATGCGTGTATAATCTGTAGCTGTGTCGATACCGCTGCCAGAGTAGCTGTATTTACCGCCACCGATGCGAGCCCAAATACCAGTTGGTTCACCTTGTTGTAATACGCGCGGGCGATACATATCGTCAGCTAATGTACGCCAAGCATTGATATTACCTACTACAGCAGAACGAATACCACGCATATGAGGTGTATCGTACGCACCACGAATAACAGGATTAGGATTTACTGGCGTAACTGGCTTAGGATCCGGAGTTACAGGTGTAACTGGTTTTGGATCTGGAGTTACCGGCGTAACTGGCTTAGGATCTGGAGTTACTGGTGTAACTGGTTTAGGTTCTGGAGTTACTGGCGTAACTGGTTTAGGATCTGGAGTTACCGGTGTAACTGGTTTTGGATCCGGAGTTACTGGTGTAACTGGTTTTGGCTCTGGAGTTGGTGTAGGTTTTGGTTCTGGCACCACATAGGAGCCTTGACCATTACCGTCTTTCCAAGTGATATCCCCTTCTTTTTGATCTGTAGTCAACGCTTTTTTGTAGCTAGACACAATACCTTTAGAAGCAATAGATACTGTACCAGAAAGGTTTCTTTCACCCTTTACATAGTTTTCATAATAGAATTTATGGGCCAAGTTATCTAAAATCTTGTTTACATTACTTTCAGAGGAAGTATCAAGGTGATCACCTGTTACATAGCCATGCACAGCAGAGCCAGTCGCAGCGGATTTCACGATGAAGTTACCACCCTCGATATCAGCCGGATCAAGACCATTTTTCTTGGAGCCTTGTTTAGCGAAATTCAAACCCGTACTATCACTCATGTCATAAATAACGTTGATATGGCCGTCCAATTTATTTACATGAATATCGCTGCGAGAATCTTGGGAAATACGGCTGAAACCTTCGCGCGTACGAGTACCTGTGAGCTTGTTAATACTACTACGTTCTGTTTTACCATCAATTTTGAAAGATTCCAAGCCACCCATGTAATCATGGCTCCACATGCCTCCATCAAAGGTCATGTTGATTTCGCCACCCTTATCCTCTAAGGTGTTCACAGCCTTACCGGAAAATTGGTTAGGACTATTATGCGCACGACCAAGGCCGATATTGATAACAGATGGTTGCTGTTTTTGATGAGGAGGCATCATTTTATCAGATACAAGCACATCACCTTGCATATTAAACACTTTGTGCTTTACAGTACCCGCATCATCGACACCAAGATTAATTTTACTATTATAAGCAAATGCCAATGGATATGGAGACTTCCATGGCGCAGTAGTCACGTCCATAACACCGCCATCCACTTGGATGGAACTGTTATTTAGCATGCCTGTAATGAAAGCTGGTTGACGATAGCGTTTAGGCAATTGAGATGCATCAGGAGTATCCAAAGAGCCAATTGTAACTTGACCACCATCAGATGCAACTACACCATTCGCAGTCGTATTACCTGTACTTTCAAATTTACTATCAGCAGTAGTTGCAAAAATACGTCCATCAGAATTAATACCTGCTGCAGCCCATGTACTAGGCATAGCCATCGCAGATGACAATAAAGTCATCATAACAGCAGATAATAAAACTTTATTTCTTGCTCTCATCCTTTTACACCTCAACTATTAATACAATTACACTCACATTTGTGAAAGCTCCTTCATAAACGAATATATCTATAAGTTGATTTATCAGTCGTTATTTATAGAAAAAGATAGATATATACATACTCACTTTATTAAGAACTCACGTCTAACACTTTTAAAATATATTTAAAATATTACACTATTTTTTGTGAATTGTAAATGAATTTCTCTATTTTTATTTAAAGTTATTTAAGATATTAATATTTGAGTTATAAAACTAGAACATAAAAAAGCAGTGATCTAGTCACTGCCTATACTAATTCAAATTTAATGAAATCAATAGTATTGTTCATCGTAATTTGACGATATATATGATTATATCTATAATATAAATAGATAGCCAAACGAGTGGTTCCGTCGGGCTCATCTCAAGAAATAAATACGTGATGAAATGGCCTTTCAGTTACCTAATTATCCAAGGATAACGAAGGGCTATTTGTCTTTTCCAAGACAAATAAGAGCCACAAGTGCACCAAAGGCAATGACAACCGTCATTACCTCTAGAATTATCATGATTAACTCATAATCACTCATAGACAACCCTCCCTTCATTTACGAAGAGAGGCCCAACCTCGTCTGGCTATCTTAAGTCCATTATATGGCGAACATATAGACGAATCAATAAGAATCTATTTATAAAAATATACGAAATATATTATAAAGACCCCATGTATTAGATGGTTACATCCAATACGTGGGGCTCTTTTTTTATGAGTGCTATATATTTATATAGTACTTATCACCATATACATTTATATAGTAACTATTATATTAGAATTTATGTGTAAATCCTGCATTTACAGACCAGCCAGCTTTATAGTCGCCAGATAGACCTGTACTAATATCAGCGAAGATGCTGTTATTTGCGTTGAAGCCATAGCGGCCACCGAATGCTAGATCTGTCCAAGTACCTTTAATGTCTTCGGATGTGTATTTAGTAGTAGCACCACTTGTGTACGCAGTTTTCACTGTACCAGAGAAGGCATGGTTCACGCCAACGCGAGTATAGATGTTACCTGCCCCGAAGTTTTTGCCGATTTCAAGGCCAAGACCACCTGCTGTACTGCTCACACCAGATTGATCTACATGCATGCTGCCCGCATTGAAGCTGTCACCACCGAAGTGAGTGTAGCTCAATTGTGCTTGTGGTTCAATGTATGTACCATTTGAAAGCTTCACAGTTTTACCATAGCGTGCACCTATAGAGTATACATTCGCTTTAGTTTCACCAGACAGTCTTTCACCAATTTCATTACGAACAGTGAAGTCATTAGAAGCACGGCCTACTTGAGACTCGATGTGGATGTATTGGTTGTTACCAAGATCTTTCAAGCCATACGCACCTACAGCAAAGGCTTTTTCTTTGCCAGTACCATTGAATACGTAGTCATCGTTGCCACGAAGGTAAGAAACTTGACCACCTACAGTCCAACCGCTGCTAGTTTTAGCATCGTAACCACCTTGAATGCGTGTATACGTTGTATCTGTGTCGATACCTTTTGCATTGAAGCTGTATTTACCGCCCCCAACGCGAGCCCAAATACCTGTTGGTTCGCCTTGTTGCAATACACGTGGACGATACATATTATCTGTCAATGTTCTCCAACCGTTGATATTACTCATGATAGCAGAACGAGCGCCGCGCATATGAGGTGTATCAAAATCACCTACCACAACATGAATATGACCGTTGTTCTCAGGTTTTGGAGTTGGTTGAGGTGTAGGTTTCACCTCTGGTTTTGGTGCTGGAGCCGGTGCTGGTTTTACCTCTGGTTTCGGAGCCGGAGCTGGTGTTGGTTTTACCTCAGGTTTTGGAGCCGGAACTGGCTCTGGTTTTACTTCTGGTTTTGGAGTTGGCTTAGGTTGAGGCTTAGGCTCAGGTTTTGGAGTCGGTTTTACCTCTGGTTTAGGAGCCGGTTTATTTTCACCATATACGTATTTACCTTGACCATCTTTATCTGCTTGCCAAGTAATGTCACCTTCTTTAGCATGACCAGATGTGATGACTGTAAAACGACCAGATTCAGAACCATCAGATGCAATAGCTACTGTGCCTTGAAGGTTTCTTTCACCATTTACATAGTTGTCATAATACATCTTATGTGCCAAATTATCTAAGATCTTATTTACATTCTCTTCGGAAGACATGTCTAGACCTTTTTGAGTCGTATATACATGAGCTGCTGCACCAGGAGCCGCACTTGTAATATGAATATCCCCACCCCAGAAAGAATCTGGAGTCACACCATTATAGGTTTTAGTTGGTGGTTGATAGCTTGGATCCTCAGTATCTCCACCTTCATCATTAGGGTCATAGATAAAGTTTACATGACCTTCAAGCTTATCTACATAGAGTTTATTATGCTCACTTTGGGTTACCATGTTCGCATAGTTACGATTCTTGGAACCTACAAGTCGATGTACATGGCTAGGTTGCGTACTACCATCTAATTTACCTTCATGCAAGCCACCTTGATAGAAAAGCTCCCAAGAACCATAGTCACCAAGGAATACATTGATATGACTTGGATGCTTTACATCTTTATCTGCTAAATTAAAGGCCAAACCGTCCCAAAGAGATTCTTTACCAATGATTCCAATATTGATCTCGGACGCATGATTGGGGTCGCTTTTAACGATAACATCACCAACTAAAGATAAGTCGTTACCGATAAAATTACCTTTGTTGCCGTCTACGCCAATATTAACAGTACCACCTTGAGCCACCGCAATAGGAGTACTCATAGTATGAACATCATAAACGCCTTCCTTAAGAGTAACAGTACTGCCACCTTTACTGCTAATAAAAGGCTTATCATTATAGCCAACATTAGCCACTGCTTTATCAATAGTGACTGTACTACCAGTATCTGCCTCAATCGTAGATACATAGTTTGTCATATTACCAGCCGTAAACTTCCCACCGTTATTTGCAGTAATATATGCACCAGTAGGTGAAGTAACTAATGTACTCCCCGCCATTGCATACTGACCTACAGAGCTAGCAATCGTCAGGGCAATTGCTAAGGATAATTTCGCTTTACACATGCGTTTCATAAGAACCCTCTCTCATTTATACACTATAAACTATTATTAAATAATTTAATTATATTTAATATTTGTATTATTGTAAATATGAGGGAATTTTGCCACATAGCTATAAAATTATAAAAGAAAAAAGGTAACATCTAGATTGCTACCTTTTAGCTAGTAAATTCTATATAGTATTTATCCGTATTTGACGATATATAATATTGCCCCTATAATATAAACAGATAGCCAAACGAGTAGAACCGTCGGGCTCATCTCAAGATTATAGGAAATTGATGAAATGGCCTTTCAGTTATCCAGTTATTGGTAACGAAGGGCTATTTGTCTTTTCCAAGACAAATAAGCGCCACAAGTGCTCCAAAGGCAATAACTATGGTCATTACCTCTAGAATTAGCATGATTAACTCATAATCACTCATAGACACCCCTCCCTTCATTTACGAAGAGAGGCCCAACCTCAATTGACTATCCTACGTCAATTATATGGCGAACATATAATCGAATCAATAAGAATCTATTAATAGAAATATACGAAATTATATAAGAAAAAGGCAGCGATTAAATTGCTGCCTTTATTCTTTATTTACGTGCCACACGCATAGCGGCCATCATGCCTGGAGATTTCCAGACGGATTGGCCATTGTCTGAAACGAGTTTGTTGTTATAGTAGAATACATCTGCATTGTAATAGTTACTATCACTAGATGATACCTTATAGCTAAGACCAGATGTCGTATATACTGTGAAATTAAGTACATCCCCTACTCTCTTTACAGAGTCTTGGTCTACATACCAGCTATTGCCGTTATAAGTAGTAGCATATACATCTGTACGAGCTTCTACATCATGTGTATTAATACCGATCAACACAAGTAGAGCTGCTAACATATATAAGAATTTACGCATTAGAATTACCTCCGTTTTATCGTTGGAATATTTGTTTATTATACCAAAAAACGGTGAAATTCGCATTAAAATGGCACCTTCTGAGCCACCCATGATTGACTACTTTCAATGTACGACGTAATGCGTTTCATAACAGGTTTTTCTATGAAAGCTATCCGCAAATAGTCTACGCACATACCAATGATAAAAATGAACGCCACCATTAACACCGCATAAAGCGGTAATAACGATGAATCGTAATATTGATACGTACTAAAGATATGATTTCACATATAATGCATGACTAGCTTATTATCGTGTAATAGGTAAATCCAAAGGTCGTGGAGGCCACCGTATTAATCCAAGAGCTATAGGTAATCTCGGCTTTCAAGAACGTAATGAACAAACCTATGCCAAGTAGCAGTTGGAAGAAACCATAATCATTTTGAGTAAAATAGAAAATCTGTTTCATATACACAGAATCAGTCGTAGCTAATACATCTACGAGGATATCCCCCCCCCAAAGGCCCCTAATATACCTATTGTGCTCAAGATAATCCCCGTTTTTTGTGTTATATAAGAACTGCACAGTTTAATGGAGGACCCAGCTAATTTGATATACGCCCCCATCGAATAGAACACAATAAAGTAGAAAATATGCTTAAAGCCAAAGGTCGTATGTGGTCGATTCGGCCACAGATTAAGCGCTGTAGGAATGACGAACCAAATCACCGTCGAAGCGGCCAGTAGTATAAGGTAATATCTGTGCTGTAGCCAATGTAGCAAGCGATTAATGACTGGCGTAAGTATATAGAGGACTAGGAATATTTGGGCAAACCAACTCATAGAGCCTATGGGAAGTAGAGCGAGTATCGTATTACGGGTTGTAACCGTATCGAGGCCTAAGCCCATTGCAATACCAAGCATAACGAGGCTATAAAACCATATCTGCCCTACCAGTTTTCCAAACTGGTGAAGCTTAAAACTACTGGAAATCATGAAATACCCTGTTATCATGACAAAGGCCACTACACCAGCCTTGCCTCCCAACCCAAAGACTTACAAAAATACCTTGTTAAACGTCAGCTCTGAAGTAAAAGGAAAACAACCATGCACACTAAAATGATGTATAACAATTAGCACCATCGAAACGATGCGTAACAATTCAATATTGCTATCTCTCATGTTCTTAAATCTCATATTATTATCTAATCAACAATACATAAATCATATAATCCATATTGCTTTTTTAAGTCCTTCTTATTTTTATAAGATGCCTTTAAAATCCTACTTGCTTCAATTAAATTATCAATATCATCATCGAAAATTCTTTTTACGGATCCTTCAGACTTAATATCTCGACCTAATTTTGATTTTACAAATTCAGATGCCTTAGGTTTTGGATTTAGCTGATTATATTCCTTTAATTGATTCATATGAATAATAAATAAGATTTCAAACTCAGGAACAGTATATACATAATAAATAGGAGTCTGATTAAATTCACTAGGCAACGTAATCTTCTCTTTTAAACTATCTAATAAATAAATTAAAGCAGGTTCCCTACCATAATCATCTCTTAATATTCTAGTCAGTATATCCTTTCGCTTATTCTTTGTACGTAATTTTCGCAAGTATTCAAAATTACAAAACTCATGATCTAATGACAATCTATTAGATTCAATTATCCATCTTAAAGCATCTTCCTCATTACGTCCTTCACAAAAGAAAATCATATAATGCCTTGAACAAACTTCAATTAATGTCTCCATATTACACCCTATTTAATAGTACCCATTAAAGCCTTTTCTGCAGCTTTCATAGATGCATATTTAGGTACTGTTCCTTTAATCAAATTACCTAAAATAACATTGGATTTAAGCAATTCATTCCGTTTAATGTCATCACTATATTTAACTGCCTCAATAGTACCATCTATATCTTTACGAGTAATATAAATATTATCTTTTCTTACAAAAGTATCTAATAATTCGGGATAATGTGTAGAAAAAATTAAGCATGCACCATGAGGATTAAATTCTCTATTTTCAAATAAAGATAGAATCCACTCAACCAATCTTTTATTTATGTGATTCTCTATCTCATCAAAGAGAATGTATCCACCTGTTTCTAATATAGACTGTATAGCAGGGAAGAAGTGAAGTGCCTTCACTGTGCCAGACGACAAAATAGTTTCTAATTCATTATAAGATAAATTATACTCTGAATTTTCTTTTTTAAACTGTAATATATATTTATCATTAATATGCGATTCTTTAATATTACGAATTGCACTATCAAAACACTGTATAACAGATACATCTGGAATTCTTGGTTGAATAAAACGTGCAATATTATATTTTTCAAAAGAGGACATAAATTTTACATCCTTATTTTTATACATACTTATAATACTAACATCTTCTAACAAAAATGTATCATCATTAATATAATCATTTCTTTTCAGAACCTTAATAGGCTTATCAAAATTAAAAATATATTTCTTATTCAATCTTGCAATAGATTGGACTTTTATAATTTCGTCTTCATAAATAAATATATCTTCATTATATGCATTATATTTTTTTACAATTCTAGATGTTAACTCAAATATTTGATTGTCTAATACAAACCAAACAATAAATGTGGCAGGATTATTTATATCAATCGAATTTCCTATAATCTTGTGTAATATTAACTTTATGTTAGTATCATTTAATCTAGCATTATGAGATATAATCCCCAATATCATTTGAATAACTTCAAGTATTGTCGTTTTCCCTGTCGCATTAAGCCCTGTAAAGGCAATTAAATTTTGAGTATAAATTGATGTAGTTCCCTTAATTTTAAAAGCTCGCTCTATATTATCATTATCGGTAATTAAATGACTAACCTTATCCGTTGCAAATAAATCAATATGTAATTTTTCTCCGAATAAATTCGTATTTTGTATTTCAAAAGCTAATAACCTCATCATAATACCTCCTTTTAATAATTATATCACAAAAATAGATTTTAAACATTTTTTCTGTTTTAAAGAATAATATATATATAAATCAGAACCACCCGTAAAACGGGTGGTTTGCTCACGGGCTATAAGCCCGTA
>OGET01000544.1_pt1 | contig 14903 bp, 9 predicted proteins | sample 1570771 | NCBI WGS metagenome assembly OGET01 (sample SAMEA2582032, study PRJEB24529) | metagenome | biome: Human gut stool | place: China | collected 2011 | reverse complement strand
GCTGGAAATCATTGAGCTAGGAGACATCGAACAATTGATGTTGACTCAGCAAGGTTATGCACCTGATGATATTCTCCCAGAAGGGAAAAAGGTCAATCTCCGCCGTAACTCCAACATCTCTACAGGTGGCGACTCTATTGATGTCACTGAGACAATGGATTCCTCTTACCAAGAATTGGCCGCAGCCATGGCAACTAGCATGGGCGCCTGGGCTTGTGGGGTTGACCTCATTATTCCAGATGAAACCCAAATTGCCAGCAAGGAAAATCCTCATTGCACTTGTATCGAACTCAACTTTAACCCTTCGATGTATATGCACACCTACTGTGCCGAAGGTCCTGGACAAGCTATCACTCCAAAAATCCTAGATAAGCTGTTTCCAGAAATAGTGGCTAGCCAAAATTAATAACTGTCATTTTAGAAACCTAAAAGCGCCTTTATCATATGATAAAGGTGCTTTTACTCTATTAACCAAACTCTCCTGCTTCTTCCTCAGGATGCGTTTCCATGTACTGGATGTGTTGTATATAGGCATCTTGAGCCTGATTGAAGGCTTCCTGATCACTATATGGATAATCTATATAAAATAGGTCCCGCCAGCCATTATAGGTTTGGCTATTGTAAAAACCTTGAATCTTAGTCGGAAGGAAATCCTTGTTGTAACTGATCCGCAGCTTAAGCAAGGTCTTATCCTGAAACTGAGTGATGATACTGTTAGAAGACTCCTGCCCTTCCAGACTAGACCAAACGTTATTCAAAACGATGTCCTGACTATAGTGACTAGCCTTGATACGATTTTTGTCCACTGGGAGCTTCTGGGTGGCCTCTAAAAGGTAGGACACTTCCCCCTGAAAATAAGCCTCAATGGTCAAATCTCCAAGACTGGAGCCATATAACAGACCATCTTTAATAGCAATATTTGACCCAAAGAGTCTCTGACCAGCCACATCAAAGGACATCCCCTCATCCTGCCCGTAGAGCTTGATGGCATAGGCATCCCTTACACGATAGAAATTTTTAGCGACAAGAACACTATCAAGGGTTTCAGTCTTTTTTGTCTCCACCTTGGGGCTTGTAGGTTTCTTGGTAAAAGCTGTCAAACCCATTAAGCACAAGATGAGAGCGAATATAATCAAGGTAAGCATTGTAGACCTGGAGGCGGTCTTCAGCTTTAACTTGTCTCCATGTTTCAAGATCTTTCAAGCCTCCTTTTTTAACAATATCAGCATAGCGCCCACCATTTAAGACATTCTTGGCATTTTTCCACTTTCTAACCATCTTGCGTCTAATCGCATTATCCGCAGGGTGACGAACATCGAGATAGGTATGGCTATTATTGAGATAGGCTGGTAAGTCAGCATTTAATCCCTTAGATAGGCCGTAGTTAGCAGAGGCCGTATCAGCAATGTCAGCACCATCTTCAATCTTGTAATGCTTAGGATTAGAGTCGATGCTACCGTCTTTTTTAGTCTTGTAGACATTCCACTCAGAAACAAATTTCCCTGTATCCATATTGACAATAAATTCAATAAAGCGGGAATTGCTGACACCGTAAGGTCCCATGACACTGGTCTGAGGTAGCTGAATTTTCATGTTCTCTGGATAGGTAAAGTCTCCCAAGCTTCGATTATGATAGGAAGCACCTGTAGTATAATCCAACTTAATCTTCTTGTCCTTGCTGTAAGCCAGAAGCTTGTCTAAATCCGTCTTGCCCTTGTAGTTGGTCTTAATATAGTCCATGGACTGCTTATCAATCCAAGACCTAAAAAGGTGGAGCTTGATACCTAACTCATCTACACCAAGCCCTAGATCCGTCTGATAGGTCTCCATAATAGCCTCACGGAAGTAACTGTAAAAAGGGCTGGTTGGCTCAAGTTGCTTGGAAAATTTATAACCTGACTTCCCTAACTGGAGAAACTGGTACTTATCCACATAAACCTGCATGTGAGTCATAACCAAATTGAGCTTATCATGATTAGGCAGTTGAGAAGCTTGGAAAAAGGACGTATAGGTATCTGAGCCCACTTCCTTACTTTCTTGGTCAATGTCCTGTAAAACCTTATCTAACTGGGTCAAGGAAGTCTTTTTCATCTTACTTCTGACCTGAGCCACATAGGCCGGTTTAATGCCTTGATCCCAGTGATCACGAGATATAATAGCATCTGCCTTTTGCGAAATTAAGGTCAACCGTTTCTGATAAGACTCGTCCTCCAAGGCTAGCTTCAAAGCCTTTGATGGCGTCGCTTCAACCACAGACAAATCACCATAGATATCAGACTTTAGGACAAGATTTACCTGCATATCATAGGAATGATTGATATGGAGAACGAGATGAATCTTCCCATCTTCCTTCCTAACAGACAAAGAATCGAGTTGATAGGATTGTATAATCCCAGCCTGACTAAGGGCCAGTCTATCTAGATTTTCCAAAGAATCCTTATAGATATAGGAAATCTCAGGGTCTTTGACCTTCTTTACCAGAGAGTGATTTCGCTGTCTGTTGAAAACCACAAGACCCAGTATAAGGATTACAGTCAGAGCACTTGCTAGATACTGTAAAATTACTTTCTTCATAGTACTTCCATTATAGCATAGGAGGACAAAATATTCTGAAAACGATTGGCAAACGTTAAAAACAAATGAAAAACAGGCCGACTAAGACCTGTTTGAATGGATAGTTTATAAATCGCTCAAGCGACGATGTTTAATACTAAAATCAAAATAAGCATTTTCCTGAAGTTTGCGGAATATCTCTCTGTAGGCTTCTTCGTCAAAGTGATCGCCACGATAGAGAATTTCAAAACTCAAACCTTCATATTCCAAGAAAGCATTGGAGGTCTTGAACCCATTACGCTTATAGAAATCCCAACGTGCCTCACGTTGCTCAGGATTGTCATTTGGTTCATCCAAGCGCTCTACTTCCAAGACCATAGACCGAGATGGACCATAAAACTCTACCAGTTTATCAATAATCTCACTTCCGTAGCCATGACTCCGCATTTGAGGAACGATGGCAAAGAAACTCACATAAAAAACTTTGGCATTGTAGAGAACTGAGGCAAATCCAACAAAATCATCCTCGTCATAAAAGGCAAAGAAATGATAATCATCACGACCATCCAATTGTAAAAACTCACTTAATGGAATACGTTCTTCTTCTGGGAAGGCCTCGTTATTTAAGCGCTCTACCCTATCTAATTCTGGAAACTCCTTAGTAATTAATTGGCTGCGTAAAGCCATGTATTTTCCCCCTTTTTGATGCTTATACCTATAAGTTATTATAACACCTTGATAAGCTAGTGCAAGTTTCAAGGGCTATGATAGATCTGCAGATAAACTTCTCCTGCCATTTATAAAGGCTTGTTGGCTGTCTATGACACCCCTCTTCTAAAACAAAATAAAAAGACAACGACCATTTCTAGCCTTTGTCTTTTTGTGATTCATAAGCTATCGCTTATTTTTTCAATTCCCAAATTTCTTTAGCATACTCTGTAATCGTATCATCTGAAGTGAACTTATGAGATTTAGCAATATTTGCCAAGCTCATACGTGCCCACTTGTCATGATCACGATAAAGCGCATCGATTTTCTCTTGAGCTTCTACATAAGCTTCGAAGTCTTCCAAGAGGAAGTATTCATCGTTGTGGGTGATGAGTGCTTCATAAATTTCTGTACCTTCTGCTTGAGCATTTGGAATCGTACCGTTGACAAAAGTATCAACAACACGACGAATGACAGGATTATTTTCATAAACTGCACGAGAATAATAATCGTGACGTGCATAATGTTCATAAACTTTGTCCTTGTCCATACCGAAGATGACAATATTCTCATCTCCAACTTCATCCTTGATTTCAATGTTGGCACCGTCAAGTGTTGCCAAGGTAATAGCACCAGTCATCATAAATTTCATGTTTGAAGTACCAGATGCTTCTTTAGAAGCCAATGAGATTTGTTCAGACACATCTGCTGCTGGAATGATAAGTTCCGCAAGGCTTACACGATAGTTTTCAAGGAAGACCACTTTAAGTTTGCCTTGAAGACTTTCATCATTGTTAACAAGGTTGGCAACTTCGTTGATGAGTTTGATAACTGATTTTGCAAAGTGATAACCAGGCGCAGCTTTGGCACCAAATATGAAGACACGTGGTACCATGTCTTTATCTGGGTTATCTTTAAGATCCCAATAAAGTTTGATAATGTGAAGGAGGTTAAGCAATTGACGTTTGTAAGCGTGAAGACGTTTAACCTGAACGTCAAAGATAGCATCTGTAGACACTTCAACGCCTGTTGTTTCCTTGATGTAGTCTGCCAAACGTTGTTTAGCAGTTTTCTTAACTTGATAGAACTGGTTCAATACTTCCTTGTCATCCAAGTAGGTTGTAAGATTTTCAAGCTCATGGATGTCGTTACGCCAACCGTTACCAATCACGTCATCAATTGCTGCTGAAAGTTCTGGCGCTGCAATTTGTGTCCAACGACGTTGAACGATACCATTTGTCTTGTTATTGAATTTTTCAGGATAAATAGTATAGAAATCGTGGAGGGTGTCTTCTTTAAGAAGTTCTGTGTGGAGTTTGGCAACCCCGTTGACTGAGTGACCACCAATAATCGCCAAGTTAGCCATATGCACTTGGTTATCCTTCACGATACGAGTGCGTTCGATAACATCTGCAGCAACACCACGTCCAGCCATTGCAGCTACATAACGGTTATCGATTTCCAAGATGATTTGGTAAACACGTGGAAGAACACGTTTGAAGAGCTGTTGATCCCACTTTTCAAGAGCTTCTTGAAGGATTGTGTGGTTAGTGTAGCTCATTGTCTTAACAGTCGCATTCCAAGCATCTTCCCATGAAAGACCATATTCATCAAGGAGGAGACGCATGAATTCAGCTGGTGCAACCGCAGGGTGAGTATCATTGATGTGAACAGATACCTTTTCGTGGATATCTTTCAATGGCAAGCCCATCTTGAGGTATGATTTGATAATGGTTTGGAGACCTGCACTTGTCATGAAGTATTCCTGAACCAAACGCAATTCTTTACCTTCAATCGTTGTATCATCTGGATAAAGAATGGCTGTAATATCTTTCACACGACGGCGAGCTTCCAAAGTTGTGTAATCCAATTCGTATTCTTCAGGAATTTCTACATCCCAAAGACGAAGGTTGTTAATCACACCATTTTGATAACCGATTTGTGGTACATCGTAAGGCACAGCACGAAGAACTTGAGCATTCTTATAAGTTGGAACAAAACGACCATCTTCGTCACTTTCAAGGACAACATCACCAAAGAGTTTTACATAGACAATATCATGGTCTTTACGTGTTTCCCAAACGTTTCCTGTTGAGCCAAACCAACCATCTGGTAATTCAACTTGATAACCATCAACAATACGTTGTTTGAAAAGTCCATAACGGTAACGAAGACCATTACCAAAACCTGGATAACCAGTAGTTGCAAGCGAATCCATGAAGGCAGCAGCCAAACGACCAAGACCACCGTTACCAAGTGCCATATCATGCTCAGATTCTACCACTTCGCGGAAATCGATATCAAGTTCTGCGAAACCTTCTTTAACAAGGTCAAGAATACCAAGGTTGAGGAGGTTAGTTTCCAACATACGACCTGGGAGGAATTCGATTGAGAAGTAGTAAGCAATCTTTTCTTGATTGTCTGAAAGTGCATGGTTACGTGTAATCCAGGTGTTAGTGTAATACTTACGGATTACACCAGCCAAGGCTGTGAAAATTTCAGTTGGTGTGGCCTTAGCAACTTTAATCAACTGCTCTTGATGGAGCGTGTCTTTAAAATCACGGATAAATTGTTCTTTTGTTAAATTTTCGAGTTGCATAGAAATCCTTTCTTATATTTCTATACCTTTGATACACATCTTATAGAGTGAATATTAGGATAAGGGGGAATTGGAAATGTCTTTAAAACTTCCAAACCTTGCCAATCAAAATTAGAAACCTTAGTTTCTGTATCTTGATTTACAAAACTGTTAAAACCGTTAAATTATTTATAACATAATGAGAGTTATAATTTTAGATAAGGTCTCTATCATTTGCTTTAGTAGCAAGATTGGAGCGACTATCTTGACTTTTTCTAATTGATATCGAAGCGTTTTCAAGTTCTTTACATGAAGATAACTTTTCCCTTGCGAGAAAAGTTATCTTTGCAATTATACTAATTGTTTGTACAAATCAACATATGCCAAACTTGCTGTATCCCATGAGAAGTCACGTGTCATAGCATTGTGCTGGAGTTGTTTCCAAGCATCAGCATTATTTTCGTAAACATCGAGAGCTTTTTCAAGGGTTTGAACCATCCAGTAACCTGAGAAGTTACCAAATGAGAATCCTGTACCTGAGCCTGTCACAGGGTTGTATGGTTCAACAGTATCACGAAGACCACCAACCTCGCTAACCACTGGCAAGGTACCATAGCGCATAGACATCATTTGTGAGAGCCCGCATGGTTCAAAGGCTGAAGGCATTAGGAAAATGTCACAACCAGCATAAATTTGTTGAGCCAACTCTAGGTTGAAGGTAATGTTGGCAGACATTTTCTCTGGATAAGCATGGCCAAACCAAGAGAAAGAATTCTCATAGTCACTGTAGCCAGTACCCAAAAGAACAATCTGAACATCATGTTGCAAGATATTGTGAAGTTCGTTAACCACCAAATCGAAACCTTTTTGGTCAGTCAAACGTGACACAATACCAATCAATGGAACATCTTCACGAACTGGGAGACCAACACGCTCTTGAAGAGCTGCCTTGTCTTTGGCTTTACCTGACAAATCATCCACTGAGAAATGATAAGGAATGTGAGCATCTGTTTCTGGATCAAGGAGGTCCGTATCGATACCATTAACAATACCAGACAACTTACCAGATTCCATGCGCATGATTTGATCAAGACCTTTACCAAATTCAGGTGTTTGAATTTCACCAGCATAAGATGGAGAAACTGTTGTTACACGATCTGCGTAAAGAACACCTGCTTTCATCCAGTTGAGGCAGTCATTCCAACGGAGCGTACCGTCTGCATAACGCTCGTAACCAACACCGAAGATTTCCCAAAGCATACCACTGTCAAATTGACCTTGGAACTCAATATTATGGATAGTGAAGACTGTTCTAATACCTTGGTAAGCTTGAATCCAATGGTATTTTTCCTTAAGAAGGAATGGAATCATGGCTGTGTGGTAGTCATGAACATGGAGAATATCTGGAATAAAGTCCACTTTTTCCATCAACTCAAGGGCAGCCATTTGGAAGAAGCCAAAACGCTCACCATCATCCCACTCACCGTATACCGTACCTCGGTTGAAATACTGCTCATTATCAATGAAGTAGAAAGTCACACCATCGCGAACGATTTTCTTGATGCCGACATATTGACGACGCCAACCAACATTTGTATAGAAGAAGCCAAGGTCTTCAACCTGATCGCCAAATTTAGCCGAAACCACATCATAATATGGGAGAATTACGGCAACTTCGTGACCATTTTTAACTAGAGATTTAGGAAGAGCACCGATAACGTCACCCAAACCGCCAGTTTTAGCGAAAGGTGCACCCTCTGCTGCTACAAATAAAATTTTCATCGTACAATATCCTCTGTTACAACGCTACCTTTTTTGATGACAACTGGGTTGTTTTCTGTACCGCGAATCGTAACACCTTCAGCGATTTCAACACCTTTATCCACAATAGCATATTCAACTGTTGCGCCTTTGGCAACATTAACACGTGGAAAGAGAATTGAATGGCTCACACTAGAACCTTCAGACAAGTCAACATTACGTGAAATCACTGAGTTCTCAACTTTACCTCGTACAATCGAACCAGATGCAAATTGTGAACGCTTAACTTCAGAAGAGGTTGCATAGTATGTTGGCTCTTCATTTTTAACTTTTGTATAAACTTTTTGGTTTGGTGCAAAAAGTGAATAGAATTTTTGTGATCCCAACATATCCAAGTTAGCATCAAAGTACGCTTTCACTGAGTGGATATTTGAAAGGTAACCAGTGTACTCGTAAGCAAAAGCATTTTCAGCAACTGCCAAATCACGAAGTACATAACGAAGCTTACGTGGTTCTTCTTTAGCTGCTTCTTCTTCCAATTTTTCAATTAAGAATGGTGTATCCACAACAAAGATGTCTGTAGACATATTGTAAACTTCTTTATCTCCACCCTGGAAGAGCTCATGGCTAAGCACTTTGTCAGATTCATCAATTTCCAAAATGCTGTTTACATCTGAAATGAGTTCTTTACGAAGTTTTTTGTAGACCACCGTAATTTTTTGTTCTGTTGTATTGTGGAGGTGGAAAACTTGGTTAAGATCAATGTTGACCAAAACATCACTGTTAAGAGCTACAGTCTGGTCTGAACCTGAACGTTTAAGGTAAGTCAAAATTTGACGATAGTATTCTTCATCAACAGTTGAACTTTCAACTGGAGTATTGTAAATACCAAGATAGTAGTGGCTGAGAAGAGTAGACAAGCCCCACTCACGACCTGAACGAATATGGTCGAAGACAGAACCGATGTTTTCGTTTTGGAAGATTCCGAAGATGCTACGGATACCAGCATTAGCCAAGTTAGACAAAGGGAAGTCGATGAGGCGATATTTTCCGCCAAATGGTAGGCTGGCAATAGGACGGTGCTCAGTCAAGCCATCCATGTCATGGAATCCTACGGTATTTCCTAGAATTGCAGAATATTTATCAATCTTCATCTTTTGGTACCCCCACTACTTCATTGTATCCTACGACTTGCACTTCTTCTGTACCGTCAATTTCCACACCTTCGGAAACGTGTGCACCTTCACCGATAATAGCACGTTTAATTTTTGCACCTTTACCAATAACTGCACCACTCATAATCACTGAATCTTCAACGACTGCACCTTCACGAATTTGTGCATTTGTCGAAAGCACAGAATGTTTAACAGTTCCATCAACCAAACAGCCATCAACAACGAGTGAATCTTCAACATGAGCATGTTCACCAAGGAAGTTTGGTGGAGCAATCACGTTACGTGAGTAAATTTTCCATTGACGGTTACGACTATCCAAGGCATTATCAGGAGAAATGTACTCCATGTTTGCTTCCCAAAGGGATTCGATAGTACCTACGTCTTTCCAATAGCCTTCAAATTCATAAGCAAAGACGCTTTCACCTGTTTCAAGATAAGTTGGGATAACGTTCTTACCAAAGTCTGACATATCAACTAAGTTCTTTTCAGCTGAAACTAACATATTGCGAAGGCGTTTCCAATCGAAGATGTAAATACCCATTGATGCTTTCGTAGATTTAGGATTTTCAGGTTTTTCTTCGAACTCAACAATACGGTTATTAGCATCAGTGTTCATGATACCGAAACGGCTAGCTTCTTTAAGTGGCACATCAAGAACGGCAACTGTAAGACTTGCGTTGTTGTCTTTGTGAGATTGGAGCATATCGTCATAATCCATCTTGTAAATATGGTCACCAGACAAAATCAAAACATATTCAGGATTGATGCTATCGATATACTCAATGTTTTGATAAATAGCGTGGCTGGTACCTTCAAACCAACGATTACCTTCGCTAGCTGAGTAAGGTTGAAGAATTGATACACCAGAGTTAACACCATCCAATCCCCAACTTGAACCATTACCGATATGATTGTTCAAAGCAAGTGGTTGATACTGTGTAATGACACCTACATTGTTAATTCCTGAATTGGCACAGTTTGACAAACCAAAGTCAATGATACGGTAGCGTCCACCGAACTGAACAGCTGGTTTGGCAATACTTTGGGTCAATTTTCCAAGACGAGTTCCTTGCCCACCAGCAAGGATCAAAGCCAACATTTCATTTTTCATGAATAGTCCCCCTCATGATTTTTAGTTCCATCCTCAAAAGAATGTGAGACAATCAGTCGAAACTGATTATGACAATTAAAGTAAGTTTCTCAGTGTGGCAATAGTTTGGGCGTCAGAATGCTTCTTTCAACCGCGACTTCCTTGCTATCACCTCTGAAAAACAAATCGTGTACACGTTTAAGTCAACCCTTTATTTCAAGCGACGTTTAACACGCCAGATACTTGCTCCTAGAGCAGGTAGGGTGAAGCTAAGGGTATTTTCATAGTCCTTCCACTTCGCTTTTTGGGTACGGGTATCAGGATTTCCTTCCTTCCAGACACCACCGAATTCTTCCATCTCAGTGTTAAGGACTTCTTCGTAGATACCGGCGATTGGCAAGCCAATAGTGAAGTCTTTACGTTCCACTGGAGCAAGGTTGAAGACACAGACTAGGATATCGCCCTTGTCACCTTTATCATCCTTACGGATAAAAGAAAGAACACTTTCAGCACGGTTATCCGCATCAATAATCTCAATACCATCGTAGGAATCATCAATCTGCCAGAGAGACTTGTGGTCCTTATAGAAAGCATTCACATGGCTAGTGAAGGCCTGCATCTTCTGGTTCATCTCATCTTCAAGATTTCCCCACTCCAGTTGGTAATCAAATTTCCACTCTAAGAATTGACCAAATTCAGATCCCATGAAGAGCAATTTCTTACCTGGGTGACAGAGTTGATAAGTATAGAGGTTACGAAGACCAGCAAACTGATTGTAGCGGTCACCCCACATCTTATGCATCATACTCTTCTTACCATGTACCACCTCATCATGTGAGAATGGTAGAACATAGTTTTCATTGAAGCAATACATGAAACTGAAGGTCATCAGATTGAAGTCATACTGACGGTAAACTGGATCTTCTGCGTAGAATTTGAGGATATCGTTCATCCAACCCATATTCCATTTGAAGTCAAAGCCTAGACCACCTTCTTCAATAGGTTGTGTGATTGGCGTTGCCGCAGTTGATTCTTCCGCGATCATCATGACATCTGGATATCGATTTTTAATTTCACGATTGAGTTTTTGAAGGAAGCCATAGCCCTCCAAGTTACGGTTACCACCATCCTTGTTTGGCATCCATGGACCCTCATCATAGTCCAAATAGAGCATGTTAGAAACTGCATCCACTCGGATACCATCGATATGATAATTCTCAATCCAATAAAGAGCACTTGAAATAAGGAAAGACTGAACTTGATTTTTTCCTAAGTCAAAGTTAAGTGCACCCCAACGATAGTTATGAGCTCGATCATGATCCTGATATTCGAAAGTTGGTGTACCATCGAAGTAGGCCAAAGCATCGTCATTCTGTGTATAGTGACCTGGGACCCAGTCTACCAAGACACCGATATTATTCTGGTGACATGCTTCTACGAAATCTTGAAATTCTTCTGGTGTGCCATAGGTATGCTCAAAAGCAAAGTAACCCATAAGCTGGTAACCCCAACTCATCCCAAGAGGATGAGCCATGAGTGGCATAAATTCCACGTGGGTATAGTTCATCTTAACTAAATATGGTATCAACTCCTCTTTCAATTCCTTGAAAGTATAAGGCTGACCATCCTCTTTTAGTTTCCAAGACGATGCATGAACTTCATAGATATTTACCGGACGCTTTTGGAAACCAAAGCGTTTGCGACGCCCCATCCAAAGGCCATCTTTCCACTTCTTAGCTTTCTTCTTACGAATGACGGCTCCTGTTCCTGGACGTGGTTCCAAATAAGTAGCAAAAGGATCCATCTTTTCGACGACTTGACCCCCCTTACGTTTCACCAAGAACTTATAGAGTTGTCCTTCCTCTGGGAGAGCTGAAGTCGCCTCCCAAACACCGATATGGTTTTTGGTCATATCCAGAGGTTCATCAAACCAACCTGTGAAATCTCCGATTACCTGAATCTGCTCAGCATGAGGGGCCCACACACGGAAGACAAATCCTTCTTCACCCTCCAATTCATGCACACCCAGATAATTCTGAAGGTGGAAGTTCTCACCTGTTCCAAACGTGTACATGGCTTCATCGAGATTCATACAATCACTCCTTCCTTAAACTAGTCTTGATAGATCTAACTATCAAGAAATTAAAACATTGAAATATATGTAAATACACTAGAAAACCCTTAAGATTGATAGGGCTCACAAGTGAACAAAACTGCTTGTGTAAGCGTTTCCTACATTATAGCATTTTTTTACTGCCTTGTCAGTAAATCTCCAAATCTTTTTTCATATTATTGAACACAAAAGTCTTACGTAATTTTCCAGAAATGTGCAATTCAACAATACCTGAATCGTACTCCGCTTTTGCGACATAGAGATTATCGTAAATATCTGCATATGAACGATATGACAATTCTGGTACGGTTTGCTTACGCTCAATTAATTTGGCAACTTTAGCAACCAAGTCTTTCTTAAGGGTCACTTGATTCCAATCCACCTGATTAACGGCATCAGGAGCATTGTAGCTATTCATGGCACGCTTAACATCCGCTTCCGTGTAGTTTCCGTCTTCACCTGTTGCAACCATCTTACTACGCTGGAATTCTTGTCCCAACTGCATGAAACACATCCCTTGCATACTTAGATTAAGAGCATTTGCCAAGTAGATACGTTTTTCAATATCTTCTTGCGAATCATGTGGATGCAGATGATGCATAAGGTCATTCAAATTGTAGTTGTCGTGCGCCTCGATATAGTTGAGGACCTGACCAGGCATGAGGTAGTTTACAAAACCACGGCTACCAAGTAGACTCTTGGCAATCTGGTCTTCCAATGGTGCTCCAGACACATAGCCATTACTGATGTGTCCATAGACTTCTGCCCCTTTAACGGCGTCACGCGCATTGTCATTGAAAAATCCGATTCTAGGCATCAGGGCTGCATTATCCTTCTTGCCCTTTTGATCCACAGGAAGACCAATTCCCATATCCCATCCTTCACCATATAGAAGAATCCTAGGATCAATATCATCCATGGCCGAACGAATGACATTCATAGTAGCAACATCATGCAAGCCCATAAGGTCAAAACGGAAACCATCCACTCCAAATTCTTCTGCCCAATAGGTCAAAGAATCTATCATATACTTACGGTACATTTCCTTTTCACTGGCTGTTTCATTTCCACATCCTGACCCGTCTTGGAAAGACCCATTGTCATGCATACGGTAGTAATAGGCCGGCACAGACAGTTGGAAGGGAGAGCTGTAAGAAGAATAAGTATGGTTATAAACCACATCCATGATGACCCCAATGCCTTCCTCATGGTAGGCCTGAATCATTTTCTTAAGCTCTAAAATTGGTGCCACGGGATTCTTTTGATCAGCAGCAAATTGACGATCTGGGACATTATAATTCTCAGGATCATACCCCCAGTTATAGAGAAGCTTCCCATCTTGATCGTAAGTTTTATGGTGGTCAAAGACCGGTTGCAACTGGACATAATTGTAACCCATGCGTTTGAGGTAATCAAAACCAGTCACATCTCCTTGGGCATTTTTAGTCCCTTTCTGACAGGCACCTAGGTATGTCCCTCTATAGGACTTCTTAACACCAGACGTCTCTGAGATTGAGAAATCACGGAGGTGCATTTCACAGATAACGGATGAGCAAGCATTTGCATTACGCCAACTCGCTTTTTGCTTCGTTACCTTTTCATACCCTCTTGGTACAAGTCGCTTAGAATTGACCACTAAACTTTTTTTATTATCTAAGCTAAGGGCGATGCTATAAGGGTCTCTCGTATCCTGATAGAAGCTTTCCTCATGATAAACACGAAACTGGTAGGCTACCCCATCCAAATCCTTTTTGACAGTGGCACTCCAAACACCGTGAGTATTCATCTCATGACGGTCCTTATTGACGCTGGCTCCTCGACTCATCTTAATGACCTTAGGATTTTTACTGCCCTTTTTAAAAAGCAAGAGCTTCACACGACGAGCTAGAGGTGACCAAAGGCGAAACTCGGTGGCCCATTTTTCATACTTATGACCTAACCAACCTTGAAAGCCCCACTTCTGATCAAATTCCTGTCTACGAAGAGCCATATCAAAGGCATGCTGGTCACGACCTTCGAAACTATGGCTAGTCAAGGCTGCCTGTTTTGAATAATAAACCGTTGGATCACCTTCAACTATCCAAATAGCATTGGGAGCATCCCCTAGGAAGCGTCGGACACGATAATCATGTGTTTGCCTCGACCAGTCTTCCGTTTTGACCAAAAGATTGACAGAATCAATAAAACGATTGGAGGGAGAAGTAACCTGACCAACAAGGCCAAAATCATCCTCACGTGAAAAATGGGCCTCTTCGCCCCAATAACCATCTAGCCACTTCCACATACTATATCGGGAATAGTCGCCATGCATACTATGAAAATGAACGGTTAATAAATTGTCCATTTTTTACTCCTTAGTTTTTGTTACTCACTCTTTCTCCTATTATAGCAGAAAATGTTCGTTTTGTAAGCGTTCTTATGGAATATTTTGCAATTTTTTGGTCTATTTTGAACATAAAAAAAGAATGAGAAAACAAATGGTAAAATACTCATTTTTCTCATTTCTTTTATCTGTTCTAATTCCTTTCAAAACCAGGCTTGTGACTCTTTCCAGTTCATTATTCTTGAGTCATCAAAACCTTACGTGGCTTGGTACCTTCAGCCGGTCCGATAACGCCGGCTTCTTCCAATTCTTCCATCAAACGAGTGGCACGGTTGAAACCAACTGACAGACGACGTTGAATCATGGAAGCACTGGCTTTTTGTGTTTCAAGGACCAAAGCCTTAGCTTCTTCAAAGAGAGGATCTCCTTCTGAGCTACCACCATTGGCAGACGAACCTCCACCAAAATCATTCTCAGAAACTTCACCAGGGTCAAAGCTCTCATCATAGTCGGCTGAAGCCTGGTCCTTGATAAAGGTCACAATACGTTCCACGTCATCATCAGAAATGAAGGAACCTTGTAGACGAACAGGGTGGTTCTCA
>OGET01000534.1_pt1 | contig 15138 bp, 12 predicted proteins | sample 1570771 | NCBI WGS metagenome assembly OGET01 (sample SAMEA2582032, study PRJEB24529) | metagenome | biome: Human gut stool | place: China | collected 2011 | reverse complement strand
CCGTTTACTCAGCTACCAAGGCCGCAGTGAAAACTTTCAGCGATGGCTTGCGTATTGATACCATTGCTACTGATATTAAGGTGACAACTATTCAACCCGGTATCGTTGAGACGGATTTTTCTCAAGTTCGCTTTCACGGTGACAAGGACAAGGCAGCCAAGGTTTATCAAGGTTTGGAAGCCCTCCAAGCCCAAGATATTGCGGATGCTGTCCTCTATGTCACCAAGCAACCACGACGAGTTCAGATTTCAGACATGACCATCATGGCTAATCAACAAGCCACAGGGTTTACGATTCATAGGGAGAAGTAAATAGCTAATAAAAACATGGCGCCAAGCTGTGTTTTTTTTATTCGAATTTTCCCAAAACTATGAAAGAAACCGTGAAAATGCTATAATGTAAGGGATTACGACAGGACGGAGAGGTGAAACAATGGTTTCTAGAAGAGAGTTTTCAGAATTAACTAGGGTTCAGATTCCAGCAGCCTTACACTTAATGCGTTTGGGGTATACATATCTTCCTCATAATGGTAAGGAGATTATGGGGAGAGACCCCGAAACAAATATTTTAATTTCAATCTTTAGAGAGCAATTTTTAAAGTTCAACAATTATGCAACTGATTTGGATGTTGAAAGAGAACTTAATAATATCAAGATTGAATTAGATCAAAATGATTTAGGACGTTCTTTTTATAAACGTATAGTAAGTAACAGTGGTCCAACTTATATTGACTGGGAAAACCCTAAGAATAATACATTTCACCTTGCTTTAGAGGTAACCTGTCAAAATGGAGGAGACGAGTTTAGACCTGATATTGTCATTTTTATAAATGGCTTGCCACTTTCATATATTGAAGTGAAACAACCTAATGCCATTCGTGATGGTAAGACTGCTATTCAATCTGAGCAATCACGAACAGCTGTTAGATTTGAGAATAGGAGATTTCGTCGTTTCAATAATATTACCCAATTGCTTTCATTCTCAGATAATTTACCTTATATCAGTGGTCAAGGTCAACAAAAGCAAGGGTCCTTTTACTGTTCAAATGCATTCTCAAAAACTAAATTCAATGCATTTAAGGAAGAAAGAGAAGAGGAACTAATTTATTCTATACGTTCATTAGGTGAAGAGGAGATTGACACAGTATTAAAAGATGTTAATCGATTTGCCTTGAAATCTCAGCCAGAATTTAAGACAAATCAAGATCCAAGTACACCTTGTAATACATTTATCTCATCACTCTATCAAAAGGAAAGATTATTGTTTTTGCTTCGCTATGGATTAGCTTATGTAGAAGAACGCTCAAAAGATGGCACTATTCAGCTGCAAAAACATGTGATGCGTTATCCACAGTTTTTTGCAACAAAAGCAATTGAGGATGCAATTGGAAAAGGAGTGAAGAAAGGTGTCATCTGGCATACACAAGGGTCTGGAAAAACTGCCTTGTCTTATTTTAATATCAGGTACCTTACAAATTATTTCTCAAAACAGGAAATTGTTCCTCAGTTTTATTTTGTAGTTGACCGCTTAGATCTTGCAGACCAAGCTACGCGAGAGTTTACGAAACGTGGCTTGAAAGTAAAAAGGATTAACCGTCCACAAGAATTGAATGAAAAGCATGATGCTTATCAAGTTGCTGTCGTTAATATTCAAAAATTTAAGGATAATTCAGATTTAACAGATCATTCAGGCTACGATTTAAATCGTCAAAACGTCTACTTTATTGATGAAGCTCACCGTTCATATAATGAAAAAGGCTCCTATCTCCCGAATCTATACAATGCAGATAAAAATGCTATTAAGATTGCACTGACTGGAACGCCCCTAATAACATATAAAAAAGATGGGAAAACCAAGGAAAGTCATGCAACGACACGTGATATTTTTGGTGATTATATCCATAAATACTACTATAATCAATCGATTGATGATGGTTTTACACTTCGTCTGATGCGTGAAGATATTGAAACCTCTTATAAAGAGACTCTTCAAACCATCAATGAAGAAATTTTGCGTGGAGATCTTTCAAAAGATGATATTTTTGCTCATCCACGTTATGTCTCACCAATGTTGGATTTCATTCTGGAAGATTTCAATAGAGCACGTGATGTTGTCTTCGATGATGATTCCATCGGTGGAATGATCGTTTGTGATTCATCTAAGCAAGCTCGTGAGATTGAAAAGCAATTAGAAGAACGTAGAAGTCGTGGGGAGACAAATATCACATCAGCTTTAATTCTTCATGATGAAGGAGACAAAGAGTACAAGAAAGATCGTGTAGAGAGCTATAAAGAAGGTAAAATTGATCTCGTCATTGTATATTCGATGTTACTAACAGGATTTGATGCACCTAGGTTGAAAAGATTGTACTTAGGTCGCAAAATTAAGGCTCATAACTTACTTCAAACATTGACACGTGTGAATCGTCCATATAAGGATTATCAATTTGGATATGTGATTGACTTTGCAGATATTTCGAAAGAATTTGATAAAACCAATCGCGCTTATTTGGAGGAGCTTAATCAGGAGTATGATCTAAAAAACACAGGGGAAGATGTTGAAAATGTTTTTGGTTCTCTCTTTGTTTCAGCAGATGAAATTAGTAAACAGCTTGAAAAATCAGAGACAATTTTGATGAATTATCCAACTGAGAATCTAGAGTACTTCTCTCAAACCATCGACGAAGTGAGGGATAGACATCAACTGATTGAGTTACGAAAAGCTCTAGAAGCGATGAAGCAATTTTATAATGTTGCTCGACTTTTAGGACATCGTGAACTTCTAAATAAAATTGACATTAACCAGGTTTCGACTTTGTTGAACGTGATTTCAAGACGTTTACTTAACCTCTCACTTATGGAAAAACCTGATGAATTTTCAAGTCGAACCTTGCTTAATCTAGCAATGTCTGATACGACATTTAGTTTCGTTAAAATCGCAGAAGAGGAGTTACGACTAGCAGCGAATGATCTCTACGAGCTTCGAAAACGAGTGGCAGGTGGGATTAACGGTCGTCCAGATGAAAAAGACCCTGAATGGGTAAATCTCTATGAGGAATTCCGTAGAATCATGAAGAAACATATGATTTATGAGCAGGAAGGCCTCACAATGGAGAATATCAAAGAAACTCAGACTGAGTATCAAAATCTGTTTGACGCATTTGAAGATTATAAGATCCGAATGCGACGACTAGCTATGAATTTCAATGGCGATGAAATGGCAGCTCGTTCTTTCAAGCATGTTACCAACTCAACCGTAGTAAGTGAATTTCCAGTTATCTTCCATGTGATTAAAGGCTCAAAAGCCAATTTAGATTATCAAATTGGTTTAAATCAAGGTGTACTTGATAACAATGACTTTTTGAAACGAATGATTCGTGAACAGGCACGCAAAGAAATGAAAAACACAGAATCAACTGGAAATGAAAAGTTGACAAAACAAGACTTCAACAATCTTGTTGAATCTTTATTCGAAGAATATGAACAGGAATACCAAAACTAATGAATGAACACTATAAGGTCCAAGTTCAAGACTTGGTAGATGATTTGAAAGCAGTCTTTACCCATGCTGGTCTAGGGGGTGAAGCAGGAGAGTACAAGCTCCTTACCCAATCTTTCTTGTACAAATTCTTAAATGACAAGTTTCTCTATAAAGCACAAGACGTTGATTCGGAGAACATTTATGAGCATCTAGTATCTATGAGTGAAGAAGACTATGATTGGCTCCTAGAGGATATCGGAACTTCAACAGCCTGGATGAAGCCAAATCAATTCATAGAAACGCTTCATCGCAAGCAAAATGAATCTGATTTTTATGAGACGTTTGAAAACACACTCAACCAAATTGCCATTGACAACAACGATATTTTCTCTGTCCATACAGAAGGAGATACAACTGTTCGTCTTTTTGATGAGCGCCTGATTACCGATAACATCTCAGATTCAAGTAAGAGAAATGAAGTGGCTAAGGCGATTATCAATCTGTTGGCTAAGGTGAAATTCAATCAAGATATCTTTTCTCAAGGTTTTGACTTTTTCTCTACACTCTTTGAGTACATGATTAAGGACTACAACAAAGACGGTGGTGGCAAGTATGCCGAGTACTATACACCCCATTCTGTTGCTAAGATTATCGCAGAGATCCTAGTAGGCAATGACAAACCTCAAAATGTGCGTATCTATGACCCATCTGCTGGTTCTGGAACCTTACTTATGAATCTCGCCAGTCGTATTGGTGTGGATAAGGCAACTGTATATAGTCAGGATATCTCACAAAAATCATCCAATCTGCTTCGTCTCAATCTAATCTTGAATGGACTTCAACACTCCATCCATAATATCGTTGAAGGCAATACCATTTTACGTAATCGTCATCCTGAAAAGATGGACTATATTGTCTCCAATCCTCCGTTCAAACTGGACTTTTCAAAATGGCGAGACCAAGTAGAGACTTTGCCAGAAGCTAGTGAGCGTTTCTTTGCAGGAGTACCTAAAACACCAGCAAAATCTAAGGACAAGATGGCTATCTATGAGCTCTTTATCCAGCATATTATTTATTCCTTGAAGCCAGATGGCCAAGCAGCCGTTGTTCTGCCTACAGGCTTTATAACTGCTCAATCAGGAATTGATAAGAAAATCCGTAAACACTTGGTAGACAATCAAATGCTGGCTGGTGTTGTTTCCATGCCGTCCAATATCTTTGCGACGACAGGTACCAATGTCTCCATCCTCTTTATTGATAAGAAAAACAAGGGGGATGTCGTCCTCATCGATGCTTCAAATCTCGGAACCAAGGTCAAAGAAGGCAAGAATCAAAAGACTGTCCTTTCTCCTGAGGAAGAGCAGAAGATCGTCGAGACTTTTATCAAGAAAGAAGCCGTCGAGGACTTTTCAGTCACCGTCTCTTATGAGGATATAGAGGAGAAAAACTACTCTCTCAGCGCGGGCCAATACTTTGACATCAAAATCGACTATGTAGATATCACGGCAGAAGAGTTTGAAGCTAAGATGACTGCCTTTCAAGACAAACTCTCAGACCTCTTCCAGCAATCGCATACATTGGAGCAAGAGATTGAAGAGCAAATGAAGGGGATTAAGTATGAGTGATTGTGATGTAAAAGAATTCAAATTATGTGAGTTGCTTAAAATTTACAACGGAACAAAATATGATCATTTAAATAAAGGTGATATTCCTTTATATGGGAGTGGAGGGTTAATGTCTCATGTAGATGAAGCATTATACTCTGGAGAAGCGATACTGCTACCACGTAAAGGAACTTTAAGCAATATTATGTATGTAAATGAGAGTTTTTGGACAGTAGATACTATGTATTATGCTGTTGTAAATGATAAATTAGCAGATGCATTTTATTTGTATTCTTATCTATCTCAACTTGATTTGAGTAATTTAGATTCAGGCTCAACTTTACCTAGTATGACCAAATCTGCGTATGAAAGTATAGTAGTCAAACTACCAGATTTAAAAATTCAAAAATCAGTTGCAACTATTTTATTTAATATACGAAAAAAGTTGGAAATCAACAACCAAATCAACCAAGAGTTGGAAGCCATGGCTAAGACCCTCTATGACTACTGGTTTGTGCAGTTTGATTTCCCAGACCAGAATGGCAAACCCTACAAATCATCAGGCGGAAAGATGATCTATAACCTAGAACTCAAACGCGAAATCCCAGAGGGGTGGGGAGTGGATTCTTTATGGAATATAGCGAATTTTTATAATGGTCTTGCTATGCAAAAATATAGACCAGATACAAATGAGGATGATTACCTTCCTGTCATTAAAATTAGAGAAATGATGAATGGTTTCTCAAAGGATACAGAAAGAGCAAGATTGGATATTCCCTCAGAAGCAGTTGTAGATAGAGGAGACATATTATTTTCTTGGTCTGCAACATTAGAGGTTATAATCTGGGGGAAAGAAAAGGGAGCTTTAAATCAACATATTTTTAAAGTTACTTCGGACACTTATCCAAAATCCTTCATCTACTTTGAATTGAAAAGCTATTTAAAGGTATTTAAAGCGATTGCTGAGTTAAGAAAAACAACTATGGGACACATTACTCAAGACCATTTGAAACAGGCTAAGATTGTAGTTCCGCCTATTGAACTTATTTCAAAATTAGATGCCAAGCTACAACCCATAATGTTAAAACAGCAGATTCTAGAAAATCAAAACCAAGAACTCACCCAACTTCGCGATTGGCTCTTGCCAATGCTGATGAATGGACAGGTGAAGGTCGAGTAGAGTCACAGTATAGAGAGGATTTTTTGATGGGGGATGTAATTGAATGCTTTAAGATATCAGACAAAGGATATTCCCTTCCAAACGTGATTTTTATTAGAATAGAACCCAGTGATTTAAAGGCTACAATTAAAGATATTATTTGTTCTCTAAACAATCTTTCTTGGATTGAGACTTTTGATAAAGAGTATATTAAACAATCTTTTAAAATTAGGGCTAGTAAAACTGCTGAGCGCTTATCAATTAAGTTAAAAAATTTTGAACAAGATAAAGTTACTACTGATATAGGAGAAACAGTAGTTTCAGAATTATCCAGACTTGCAATTGTTGATGAACTAAATTATTGCGATATTCCTTTAGCTGAATTGTTTAAACAGCAAATTGCTGGTAATCCTGGTTTTGACTTTTTTTCTGAGACACTATCTCAATTTATAGTATTTGGAGAAGCTAAATATGTTTCGAATAGTAATGGATATGGTAAATCACTGGCACAAATAGAACGTTTTATCAGGGAAAAGAGAGATGTTTCTGATTTAAATGATATAGATAAATTTGTTTCTATAACATCTTTAGACAATCATACTCAAAATCATAAAGCTTTTGCATGTGCTTTTTCTGCTACAAATATTGAGACAGAAACTATAATTAATCATATTTTTAAAAATAAAAATTTTAATAAAATAAAACATCATAAAGAAATAATTCTAATTGCGGTGAACGTTTAATGGAAAATATTATAAAAAAAATTGTATCAAATGATAATGTCGAAGAGATTTTGAAGCTAACGATTGAATCAATATACAAAAACGGTCCCACTTCTACTACAGATTTAGAAATTCTATGTTATATAAAAATATTTTATCCGGAACTATTCGAACAATATGAACATCAAATTTTAAAATTTATGGGACTGTACTTTAAAGATTTAGATACGGAATCACTCTTAGAGGTTGTTTTTGGTATGTATCAAAAGCATATTGAAGATGAATACAACATAAAATATACTCCTGTTCAATCAAAAATTGTTGATGAAACTCATAGTAATAAATATTTCAGTTTTTCTGCACCTACAAGTACTGGAAAATCATTTGTTTTTAGAAAATTAATTGAGGAAAATGATAAAGATGTGGTAATAGTAGTGCCATCAAGAGCATTGATTAATGAATACTTTAATTTATTAAACGAGCATTTTACTTCCTCTGATATAAATCTTTTAACCTTCGTTGATAAAATAAATACTAAACATGCAACAAGAAATATTTTTATTTTGACTCCTGAAAGATGCAAAGATTTATTTAAATTCAAAAATGATTTTGACATAGAATTTTTTTTATTTGATGAGGCTCAATTAGGGGATGAAAAAAATGCTCGAGGTTTATATTTTGATAGTATTATTAGACGAGCAAAACGTAGTTTTCTAGGAACAAAGTTTATATTTGCTCATCCATTTATTGAAAATCCTAATGCACAATTTGAAAAGAATAATTTTGAAGAAGAACAATCAAATTCAAGAAACTTTAACATAAAAAATGTTGGACAAATATTCTATTCTCTAGATAATGATCATAATTTTTATCACTTTGGTATTGATAAGAACATTATGGGGAATAAAAAGGTTAAATGTGATTATGATCCAATTGAAATGGTTCTAAGTGAGAATGGAAGTGTACTAGTATTCTGTACGAAAGCTAGTATACTTAGTCATAATATTTTTAAAGAGTTTGAAAAGTATCTTCATTTTTGTGAAGAGTTATCTGATCCAAAGGCATTAGAAATTATAGCTGATATTGCTGATATCATTGGTGGTAGTGATGATATAAATGAAGATAGATATTCTGAAGTAATTAAATTTCTCAAAATAGGCGTTGTGACTCATCATGGTTCGATGCCTTTAAGAGTTCGAAGCTTAATTGAAAAGTTTACTCCATCAGGTTTTTGTAAAATTTGTTTTGCTACATCTACTTTAGAACAAGGGATAAATATGCCTTTTGATTTAGTTTATTTGAAGCATTTTACGGAAAAAAAGCCGTTAGCTATAAAAAATATTATTGGGCGAGCAGGTCGAAGTACATTAGATAAGAAGTTTGATTATGGAACTGTAATCATCAGACAATCAAATATGTCAGCTTTTCGAAAAATAATGCATAGCCCTAGTAAATTGAGAAGAAAATCATTATTGGATGAGACACTTTCAGGTAATTTGAGTGACTTGGAAGAATTTAGAAAATCAATTAATGATGGTAGTTTTTCAGATGAGTATAATTTAACGCCAAAACAAATTGAGGTATTGTCTACAGATCATAGTTTAAGCCTAGCTCATAATATTATTGAATGTTTATTTATAGGTAACGATTTTAGAGAATTAAATCAAATCGAAAATAGAAAATTATCTAATGAATTTGAGAAAGTTTATGAGTTACATATCGGAAGAATATTATCCAATGGCGAAAAATCTGTAATTGATACTAGCGTTCAAATAATGATCTGGAGGATATTTGGAAAATCCTTCAAAGATATTTGTTTCTATAGGTATGCATATGTGAGTCGAAAAAAAGAAAGAGAAAATCCATCAGTTGATCATAGTGAATTAGATTCTAAATTTGTGATGCCTTGTAGTGATATTCCAAATAAGAGTTTGTCTGCATTTCCTCTTTTTCCCCAAGGAACCAAAGCGAGTGATGTTAACTATGATTTAATTGTTTTTGATACTTATGACTATTTAGATAAGATTCTAAATTTTAGATTAGAAGATATATTTGTAGCTCTTTTCTATAAATACTTTGAAAAAACGAGAGATCTAAGAGCCGAAAAATTAGTTAAATTAATAAAATATGGTACCGATTCGGATAAACAGATATGGCTTCTGAGATATGGTTTTGATTTTGATGATGTTGAATGGATTGAACCATATGTTAAAAGTATAGATTCCACTGGCATTGAATTTGATAAAGAAATTTTACAGGAATCGGAAAAACGACTAAAAATAATTGATAGGTACTATAATGGATAAAATAAATCCGTTATAAGGAATAAAACTATTCACGATTTAAAAATTGTTACATTTTCTGATTATTAAAAAATAATAAAGATTACTAATTTTGAAATCCACAGATATGAATAAGAACCTAGGATACAATTGGTTTGAGATGATTTATTTTTCAAATCAGAAAGTTAGATTAGATTCATATCTCACTTAATCTAGGAAACTACTGTTACTTTAGTAGAGAGTGGATGAGTGAAGGTGGAGTAGGAAGGAAAAATGAAAAAGAGTTTTTAGATGTTAGAGCAAGAAATTTTAGATTTAATTCATATTCCAATTGAGCAACTTACTAAATTAGTCGGAGAGCGAGTTCAGTATTGTACAAATATAACTGAATGTCAAAATGAATCGAATTATTTTATAGTAAATAATAATGACGCAACAATTCGTCTTATAAAAAATGATAGATCAAGTTATATTGTTCCACATTCGTTGGAGCTAGGTAAGAGACCCAAAGGAGCGGTTTTTTTATATGATAAATTGTAAAATATAGTGCAACAAAAAAACTCATAGCGTTTCATTGGTGTAAACTGTAAGTAACCACACAAACAGAACCCGAGGAAAAACTATGAGCTACTACCATCTTACCATAACTGACCGAATAAAGATAGAAACCTACTTGGAATTAGGTTTGAAACCTTGCCAAATTGCAAGTAAACTTGGCGTCCATAAGTCTACCATTTCAAGAGAGTTAAGACGATGCCAAAATGGTTATTCCGCAACCTCAGCACAGGAACAGTACGATCACAGGGCTAAGCAAAAAGGTCGGAAGTCTTGTTTGACACCAAAGTTGAAAAAGGAAATTGAGAACGGTTTAAAATCCTCCTGGTCGCCTGAACAGATTTGTGGCCGCTATCAGCTTGAACAAAAGCCAATGGTAGCTTTTAAAACCATCTATAACTGGCTCTATGCTGGTTTGATTGATCTGGATTTGAGCGTCCTTCGTCGTAAAGGAAAAACTCGACAACCCAAAGAAACACGTGGAAGATTTAGGATTGGTACGCCAATTTCCAAACGTCCTAAAGAGGTCCGTAATCGTGAAACTTTTGGGCACTGGGAGCTTGATACTGTGGTGTCTTCCAGAGGCAAAAGCAAGGGGTGTTTAGCGACCTTTCTAGAGCGAAAAACTCGTTTTTACTTAGCTTTCAAGATACCAGATAGAACAGCCAAAGCCATGTTTTCAGCCATCGAACAACTTTGTAGGCTATTTCCAAAAGAGGCTCTTAAAACCTTCACTTCAGACAGGGGAAAAGAGTTTGCCTGCTATCCTCTGGTAGAGAATTTAGGAATTTCCTTTTTCTTTGCGGACGCCTATTCATCCTGGCAGAGAGGAAGCAATGAAAACGCAAATGGCTTACTAAGAGAATATTTCCCAAAGAAAACAGATTTAGCCGCTATCTCTGAGGAGGCTTTGAACAAAGCCTTATATGATATCAATCACCGACCACGAAAATGTTTAGCTTACAGAACTGCTTGTGAAGCTCTAGAGGATGAGTTCGAGTAAATGTTGCACTTATTCTTGCAATTTATCATATCAATAAAGATGATTATAAAGATATTAAAAATCAAAAAGCGTTAATAGATAAAAAGAAAAATCGTCCGAGCCTTGGAAATCCGGCAGGATGGGATAAAATAAATAAAAATAAAGACTATGATAGATACTTTCATCGAGGTCACATAATCACTTATTCATTAGGTGGCGATAAAGAGATTCATGGTCAGGCTTATAAAGCCTTGAAATCGTTATTTACTCAAACTGCATGGAGTAATATGGGGAAAGATGTTAAGAAGAAAGGTTTTGACAATAAATTCAGTCAGTGGCATTTTGAAGAGAAGATTGTAGATGAACTGGAACAGAGTTCTGTTTGTATTGCTTCTCGCCCTATTTATCGAAATAAAGCTGATAAGATTCCTATTGGAATTCACTTGCAGGCAGTGACAGAGAATGAGACTCTATTCAATGTATTTATTCCAAATATTGATCCAAATATAAAAATAAATTATAAAAATTGCACGTTTGAATTAAAGAAGTAATTGTTAGCCTTATAAGTAAATCCCAGCCAAATCAACTTTTGGCTGGTTTTTATTGTCTAATGATGGTATAAGTAAATTACCTAAAAGGTAATTAAATTTAACGGAAAGGGAGATACGAAGCTTATCTATACAAATAAAACTGTTGAGAAACAGTGCACTGAGCTGAGGCGAGCGAAAAAGGATTTTTCGGATAAGGTTGCATTAAAGTTGCATCAGTTGATTAACCTTTTGGAAGCGTCGGATTCTTTGGCCAGTGTGATAGCTTTTCCTAAATATCACTTTCACCAACTAAAGGGAAAGAGAGATGGACAGTTTGCTTTAGATATAGATGGTCGGAAAAGTTCCTATCGTTTGATTGTAGAATTTCGTAATGAGGATCTAGAAAAGGTATTTCCTAGTCCTGTTGAAATCGAAATCCTAAAAATAGAGGAGGTCAGCAATCACTATGAGTAATAAAATTGTTGAATACAAAGACCTGATTGCTTTTCATCCAGGTCAGTATGTTGAAGACTTAATTGAGGACTATAACGTAACTCAGAAAGAATTTGCGGAGCGTTTGGGAGTCTCTGCCAAGACTGTCAGCAAGCTAGTTAATGCTGAGGAGTCTATTAGTAAGGATACGGCTCATAAGTTAGCCAAGCTAAGCGGAGTTTCCATGCAAACTTGGCTCAATCTTCAAAATGCTTAAGATGTAAAAGTGGAAGAGATTCTACATCAAAGAGAGCTAGCAGAAGGTCGCGAGAAGGAAATATGCGAGATGATTGACTTCAAGTATTTTAAGCAAAAAGGCTATGTTACAGAGAAGCGCTATGGTATTGGTGAAAAGATTACAGAGCTTCGGAAGATTCTGGAAGTATCGAGTTTAGAATATCTCGTGACTTTTAACCATTTAGTGAGTTATCGTAATACACGTGATTTTACCGAAAAGAGTATCGTTAATTCCAATATTATGTTAGAGTTAGCATCTAAAAAAGCTCGTAATAAAACGACCACGAAGCTTAATCGTAGAAAGTTAGAGAGAAGCTTACCAACATTGAGGGAACTAACGAGACAAGATCCAAAGGATTTTGCTCAAGAGTTGACTGATATCTTGCTAGAGTGTGGAGTTGTCCTAGTGGGCCTTCCTGCTTTAGCAAATGCTAATTTAAATGGTGCAACAAAGAAATTTGGAAACGGTAGTGTCTTGTTGTTATTAACAGATCGTAATAAAGCATCAGATATTTTTTGGTTTTCACTTTTCCATGAGATTGGTCATATTCTTCAGAATGACTTTTCGTCTGATGATGGAGATAGTGACTCTTATAGACGTTCTGAGGAACTAGCAGACCAGTTTGCGAAAGATTTACTAATTGCTCCTCAAGACTATCAAAGATTCATAGATGAAGGTTGCTTTGATAAACAAGCGATTAAGAAATTTGCTGATGAGATTGGTATCCATCCTAGTATTGTTTTAGGTCGCTTGCAGAATGATCAATATTTGGGGTATGATTAATTTAGAGACTTGAAAGTGAACTATTATTTGGTTTCTTAATGGATCTTATAGTGTAATCAAAAGCTTTTTCCGAATAATAAAAGTAGGGGGCAACCCTCTATTTTTTCTTAAGGAGAGGTAAATGGAAAAAAGACACAAGCATGTCTCACCGACCTTGGATATTATGGCTAAGAAAATTTTTAGCCTGCCCGAGGTGACGGTGGCTTTTATTCGAGATATTTTGGATTTGGATGTTGTGGATGCTCAGATTTTGGAGGGGACACAGCTTCATAAAAAGGACTTTGACGAGGATGAGCTCTTTTCAACGTCGGTGGATGTTCGAGCTAAGTTGAATGATGGAACCGAGGTTATCATTGAGATTCAGGTGCGTAAGCAGCATTATTTTCTCAATCGTTTTCATTATTATTTGGCTAACCAGCTGGTGGAAAATGTGCAACAATTACGCCAACAAGGACAGACGCATAAGATGTACGAGCAGATGGAGCCGGTCTATGGTATTGCTATCTTGGAGAAGACCTTGTTGCCAGATGAGGAGTCCCCGATTAATACTTATTGGATGGCCAATAGTCGGACGGGCAAGCCTTTGTATTCTTACTATAAGGACGGGAAACGTCAGAACCTTCTTCAGATTGCCTTTTTAGAGTTGGATAAGTATAATAAAGATAAGCATATCAAGGATGAAGGGCGGCAGTGGCTAGAGTTTTTTGGAAATCTCCCATTTTCTAAGGAACCTAGTCAAGCGGTCACGCATGCCGATTCATTACTGGATTCATCCAGCTGGACACAGGAGGAAAAGGCGATGATTGATGAACGCATACGTATTCAAGAAAATTATGACATGACTATGGAAACAGCTATCGATGAAGCACGTGAAGAAGGCTTGGAACAAGGGTTAGAACGAGGTCGTTATGAGGGACAACTAGAACTGATTCGTAAGATGCTGTCAAAAGGTCTGTCGTTAGAAGTGGTGTCAGATGTGACTGGTCTATCGCTTGAAGAATTAGAGACATTGTTATCGTAAGAATCAGTTAGGAATAAACATTTATTTGAAAAGTCAGAGGCAGTTTTTGTCTCTTTTTTTATTTTTGGGTATTTAACATTTGTAATACTTAAACATTCGGAAAATAATACTTTGAATCGTAAAATTAAAAAAGACTATCAAACGTTTGACATAAATCTGAGAAAACAGATTTAATACAATTTGATTGTTTTAGCCGATAAATCTTGCTAAATAAGCCTTTATGGAAATTTAGAGTTTTCTCTTTCTTACACGTGAAAGAAATTACCTTTTTGTGCGACATTTTTAGACTATAATTTAGAAATGAATGACTGAACTTTCTAATATGACAATTTTGTTAAGGCCTTGTTAAACTGGATTACTTAGCCTTTTATTTTGTTTTTTCATCCCTTATAATTTACTTTGGTTTGTTTTTAATAAGAAAAACAACAGCATTATTAATAATCTTTAATATGAGGGAATCTTTATTTTCTTTCCAAGGACGGCTTGGTCCTAAGATAGAGAGATTGTGAAAAAAAGTATCAGGAGAATAGACTTGTTTAAAGAAAGAAAAACGAAACCAAAGTACAGCATCCGTAAATATTCCATTGGGGCAGCATCAGCCTTGATTGGGTTCATGGCTCTTGCCAATGGGCAAGCAGCTCAGGCTGATGAGGCGCAATCGATTAGTGAGTTGACTGATGCCTCAAATCAGGCACAGACACCTCAAACAGCCTCAACGGCCCAATTGGCGACTTCAGAGCCAGCGTCAGCAGAGACAGTGCAAGCGTTGCAACCTGCCAATATTGCTCCAGTTCAACCTCAGGTAACGACTGTTCAAGCAACTGAACAGACTCCTACCATTAATCAATTGGTTGAGGCAAGCAACCCACAAACTCAAGAAACCTCAGCAAACGTTTTAACCAATGCGACTGATGATCAAACTCAAGACAAGGAGTATAGCACAGATACCTACGGTGCCAAAATGCCTTACACGACTCATGAAGCAGAAAATGCGACTGTTGAAAATGGCGCTACAATTCAACAGTCAACGGATATGGAATCTACGGCTGTGGAAGCGACTAATCAAACTTTTGTCGAGCTTCCTAAAAAAGATGCGGCAGTGACTTTCAATGTTACTGAGCCAGCCAATGCTTTGAATGTGCGTTATACAATACCTGATGGTGCGTCAGGTCAGTTGGATGTCCAGGTTAATGGATCAAGCGTTGGTAATCTTGATTTGTCATCTCATTCAGCATGGCAGTACCTTAAAGGTGACCATGAGTATGATCAAGCTATCGATGGTTCAAGTGC
>OGET01000523.1_pt1 | contig 15559 bp, 22 predicted proteins | sample 1570771 | NCBI WGS metagenome assembly OGET01 (sample SAMEA2582032, study PRJEB24529) | metagenome | biome: Human gut stool | place: China | collected 2011 | reverse complement strand
TGGTTATAGAAAATAATTTGATATAATAAAAAGATAATAAGTATTTCCATAATCATATGAAAGGAATAAAGATGGATAGTGTAGATGGCCTGATACCCGTTGGGTTTGGTCTGTTATGTATTTTTCTAATTAACTTTTTTGTGGTTGCAAAGTTCTCCTTTGCCCGCCTTCGTAAAGAACATGTAGAGGATATGGATATTCTCTTGGAAAAGGATAGAGAATTTTTATTAAATCTTTATCAAAACCCTGAGTATTTCTTAAATACTACACAGTTTTTGATTTTATTCTTTATTTTGGCTCTTGCTGGTACAGGCACCTATGTATTTGATAACATCGTAGATCAACTTGTAGCGGTATTTAATGTGCATAGTACATGGATGCACCTTGTACTAGATATACTTTTATTGCTATTAATTAGCTTAATCGTTTTAATCTTTGGTGAAATTGTACCTAAAGCATTGGGCTTATCGTTCCCAACAAAGTATGTAAATACTTATAGCCGTATCGTAGTAGCTGCTGGTCGTTTGGTATATCCGTTCATTTGGATTGCTAGCAAAATTTCCACGGTTATTTTAGGCTTTTACAAAACAAAATATTTAACTGAGCTAGATCTTGTGTACTCTGAAGAAGAGATTCGTATGATGATCTCTCGAAGCCATGAAGAAGGTCAACTAGACCAAGTGGAATCAGAGTTGATTGACAATGTTTTTAACTTTGTAGACCGTAGAGCTAAAGAGGTTATGGTACCGCGTCAAGATGTGGACTGTATTTTCGTTGAAGATGGTTACGATGAAGCGATGAAATTTATTCGCTCTAAGGCTCATACGCGTTACCCTCTATGTGTGGAGGATAAGGATCATATCATTGGTTTAGTTCATATTAAGGACCTCATGGAACGTCCTAACCAAGCGCGTAAGGATTTGCGTAATGTAAAACGAGATATCTTAACTGTGCCAGAGGTAATGAAGTTATCCACACTGCTACAATACATGAGAACTCGTCGTATCTATCAAGCTATTGTTGTAGATGAGTACGGTGGTATGGTTGGTCTCGTAGGTCTTGAGGATATTATTGAAGAGCTAGTCGGCGATATTCAAGATGAACATGAACCACACTTACCAGCTAAAATTGCTTACGCAGATGGATCCTTCGAATTTGATGGTAAGGTCCTCGTAGACGAAGTAGAGGAAATGATGGACGTTGAAATCGACGATTCCGATTCTGATACAATTGGGGGCTATGTATTTGGTCTCTTAGAACGGACCCCAATCGTTGGTGATACTGTGGATGCATTGGGATATACCTTTGAAGTAACACAAATGCAAGGCTATCGCGTTTCTCGTATTAAAGTAACACCTTTACCTGAAGAGGAAACAACGGAAGAAGAACATGAAGAAGCTTAATGGTGGTTTTAACACACCTGCCATCGTTATTAGTCGAAAAAAATATAAGCTATACTCTGTATTTACCTTTATCACACCCAGTTTAGGAATCATACGAGCATCTATACCGCATAAGCGCATGATGACCATGCGTAACAGTTCCTATTTACGTCCCTTTAGTGCCATGTATATTACAGTCGTACCTGATGGGGAGTATGTAAATGTTACGCAAATCGATGGTTCCTATGTGGTGGAATCATTAGACGTAAATTTAGATAATATTGCTTATGCCGCAGTGGCTAGTGAGCTCATTCAAGAACTATTTGCTCTGTATGATGTAGATTGCAAGGTGTTTGATACCGTTGTAAACTATTCCAAGCAAATACGGCGCCGCAATGTACAGCTAGGAACGATAATGCTAGGATGGCAATTACTATCCCTCGCAGGGGTTGTACCTAGTGCTAATGCTTTTAGCCATCAAGATGGAATCGATCCATTTTGGATGCAGGTGAGAGAATCAACAAGTCTTACTATTTCGCCCTCTGTAAAAGCCGCATTACCTCAGATTTTAGCTTACCAGTGGGGTGAAGATATGCCTTTAGAACTTCCAAAAACAATATGGAAGGAACTAGAAAAATTATTATTTTCTTACTGTGAACAAGAAATAGGTAAGCCGTTACAAAGTGTTAAATTTTTGATGAGTATATAAAGATTTAATATATTTATTAAAAGAATTAATATATCTTTCGCTTATAATATTTTTTTCTTAATATTAAACCACTTGTCTAATAAAGGTCTTACAAATCTTTTTAAGTCAGGTGGTTTTCTTATATAGAAAAAAAGCAATATGATACATCCATATTTATCTTTTTTATGAGTTAGAAATATTAATTCAAAAAGTTTATACTACATACATAAGTTAGTTGTTTAATTGAATCTATAAGAGTATGTGTTGATAGAGTCTTTGTTTGAGACTCTATTTTTGTTTTTTATATAGAATACTATAGAATATAGAGAATTAATAAAGGTTACATAAGTTATGAATTTGATAGAGTATTTAACGAGTCTTGGTAATATAGCAGTTGCCCTGTCAGGCGGAGTGGATTCATCCTACTTAGCATATGCTGCCAAACAATCTGGTATTCCATGCAAGGCATATACTGTGAAATCTCAGTTTGTACCACAATTTGAATTAAATGATGCCAAGAAAATCGCAGAATTTATAGATATTCCTTTAGAAATCATAGATATAGATGTGCTTGCACATGATGATGTAACGAGTAATCCAAACAATCGTTGCTATTACTGTAAACATCATGTGTTTACAACGATAAGTGAATATGCTAAACGCGATGGATTTACCGTAGTATGCGATGGAACTAATGCAAGTGATGATATAGATGATCGCCCTGGTATGCGAGCCATAGCTGAGCTATCTGTTAAGTCACCATTGCGAGACTGTGGCTTAACAAAATCTATGATACGCAAATTAGCCCAACAGGCTAATTTATTTACTTGGAATAAACCATCCTATGCTTGCTTAGCTACTAGATTTCAAGCGGGACAACGCATAACTGGTCATGATTTAGAACATATCGAAAAAGCGGAAGGGTATTTATTTTCGTTAGGGCTTTCAGATTTTAGAGTTCGTCTGATAGGAAATACTGCTAAAATTCAAGTCCCAGAGAATCAAATAGCCATTGTTATTAAGAATAGGATTGAGATTCTCATATTTTTTAAATCTATGTTTGATGATGTTGTATTAGATTTAGAGGTGCGTTCATGAGTGAAAATATTAGAACTCTTTTAGAGCAAGTAAAAAATGGACAGGTAGATGTGGATGCCGCCTTCTTAAAGCTAAAGATGAAGCCTATAGATGATTTAGGGTATGCAAACGTTGATTTACATCGTCAATTGCGCCAAGGTGTGCCAGAGGTTATATATGGTGCTGGTAAAACTAGTGAACAAATCGTGGGTATTATCTCCTCCATGCAGTCCAACGGGCAAGGTCACATATTGATTACACGCTTAGCACCTGATGTGGCCGCAGAGATTCAAAAACAACACTCATTGATATATATTAAGGATGCTCATATTGGGTATATTGGTGACATGCCTACGAAGAAAACAGAATCTAGTATAGCTATTGTTACTGGCGGTACAAGTGATTATAAAGTAGCTGAAGAATGTGCTATTACGGCTGAGTTTTACGGTAATAGGGTCAATCGAATTTATGATGTAGGTGTAGCGGGCATTCATCGATTGTTACAACATTTAGATACCATCATGACTGCTAAGGTTATCGTTGTTATTGCGGGTATGGAAGGGGCCTTAGCTAGTGTAGTTGGTGGCCTCGTGGATGTACCTGTCATTGCTGTGCCGACTAGTGTAGGCTATGGAACGGCCTTTGGGGGCGTAACGGCATTATTATCTATGCTCAATTCCTGTGCTAGCGGTGTTACTGTTGTCAATATAGACAATGGGTTTGGTGCTGCTTATACGGCGAATATGATTAATCATATAGGTGAAAGTAAATGAAACGATTATTTTTAGATTGCCAAATGGGTATTGCAGGAGATATGTTGACCGCTACATTACTCGGTTTAGTAGATGACTCTAAAATGTGTATAGAAAGGCTTAATCAAATAGGATTGCCTGATGTTACCTATACACTAATACCGAAAGAAGATACGGGATTACAAGGCTATCGGGTAGCTGTTACCATTAATGGTATAGAAGAATCTGAAAATCATGATGAGCATCATAATCATCATGATGCTTATCATGAACATATCAAACATAGTGAGACACATGGGGACGGAGAACATTCGGAGCATCATGTACATAGCGAACAGCATGTGCATGACCGAGGATTACAAGATGTAAGGGATATAATTAATAGTTTATCTATTTCTGATACGTGTAAACAGAATGCCATAAATGTATATAATTTGGTAGCACAAGCGGAGGCTAAGGTTCATAAATCAACGGTGACACAAATTCATTTCCACGAGTTAGGTATGCTCGATGCTATTGCAGATATTGTGGCCGTTTGTGTACTCATAGAGGAATTGAAGTTTAATGAGATTATCATCTCTCCTATACATGTAGGAACTGGAACTGTTCACTGTGCTCATGGAGAACTACCTGTACCAGCACCAGCAACAATGGAATTATTAGCTGGTATACCGATATATGCAGATTATCAGATTAAAGGTGAGCTGTGCACTCCTACAGGTGCTGCATTAGCACAGTATTTTGGCACATCGTATAGTAATATGCCTGTTATGACACCAGCAAAGGTATCTTATGGGTTTGGCACGAAACAATTTGAGAGACCAAATTGCATTCGTGCCTTTGTAGAACTTTTACATGATTCAAAGGATACAATCATTGAACTGTCTTGCAATCTCGACGACATGACGCCAGAAGAAATTGGCTATGCAGTAGAACAGTTAGTTCTTTCATCAGCCTTAGATGTATTTACCACACCGATTATGATGAAAAAACAACGACCTGGCACGATGCTGACTGTCCTTTGTAAGGTAGACGATATCGACAATTTAAGAGATTTAATCTTTAAGCATACTACAAGCCTTGGTATTCGATACCATCGTTGTGATCGATATATTCTGAACCGGTCTACAGGAGATATAGAATGGGAAGGGCATACACTTGCTTTCAAAAAAAGCTATGGTTTTGGTGTGGTGAAACATAAATATGAATATGATTCGCTCGCTGCTATTGCTAATTGTAATGATATGAGTTTATTAGACCTTAAACGACAATTGCGTAATAAGGAGGATTGATTTGTCGTAGCAGGTTATTTATAGTTTGATAGTTTTAGTTAAGGAGTGATTCTCATGAAAACATTTAATGTACCCTATGCTAAAGGCTTTGTAGAAATCAATATTCCTGATCAAAATATAGCAGGTGTATTAGAATCTAAAGTACATTCCTATAAGGCAGAGCTTTCACAAGAAGCATTGGTAGAACATGCGCTAGATAACCCTATCGGCAGCCAACGCTTGGAAGAATTGGTTAAGGGTAAATCCAACATGGTCATCATCACAAGTGATCATACGCGTCCAGTGCCTAGTAAAATTACGATGCCAATTCTACTTCGCCGTATTCGTGAAGCCAATCCATCCATCGATATTACCATTTTATTAGCTACTGGTTTTCATCGCCCTACTACACATGAAGAAATGATAGATAAATTCGGTCCTGAAATTGTAGCCAATGAAAAGATTGTAAACCATATCTCTGGCGATGCTAGCCAAATGACTAAAATCGGCGTGTTGCCATCCGGTGGGGACTGCATCATCAATAAACTTGCTGTAGAAACTGACCTATTAATTTCTGAAGGGTTTATTGAACCACATTTCTTTGCGGGTTTCTCTGGCGGTAGAAAAAGCGTATTGCCAGGTATTGCTTCCGAAGTAACTGTAATGGCAAATCACTGTGCTGAATTTATCAACAGCCCCTATGCTCGTACAGGTATTATCGAGAACAATCCAATTCATAAGGATATGGTATACGCTGGACGTACTGCAAAATTAGCATTTATTTTAAATGTTGTCATCGATGCTGAAAAACATATTATCAATGCATTTGCTGGTGATATGGAACAAGCTCATGAAACAGGCTGTTCTTTTGTGTCTGAACTAGCCAGTGTAAAAGCTGTACCAGCAGACATCGTCATCACTACAAATGGTGGTTATCCTTTAGACCAAAACGTATATCAAGCTGTAAAAGGTATGACCGCTGCTGAAGCATCCTGTAAAAAAGATGGTATTATCATCATGATTGCTGCTTGTAATGATGGTCATGGTGGGGAATCTCTATATGAAAACCTTAAAAATGCAAAAACACCTCGTGAATTACTAGACCGCATTGCTAAGGTTCCTCGTAATGAAACAATTCCAGACCAATGGGAAATGCAAATCTTGGCTCGTATTTTAGATCAATTTACAGTTATAGTAGTAACAGACCAATGCGATCCTAAGATGCTTACAGATATGCATTTGCAACATGCTAGCACATTTGATGAAGCATTGAATAAGGCTTTGGAATTAAAAGGTACAGATCCAAGTATTACAGTTATCCCTGATGGCGTATCTGTTGTAGTGAAAGCTTAATTCGCATCAGTATATTGAACTATTAGATTGTGCTTCAAGAATAAAATAATAAACCACCTATTTTTAGTAGGTGGTTTATTATTTTATATAATGAATTGGTCAATTAAATTTCAAAGTATAATATTCTTTTATTAAAAAAATTTAATTATAAATACTTACTTAATGAAGTATTATGAGGGTATTAAAGTTATCTTTAAGTATAAAATGGATGGTTCTACACATAGATGACATATGAAGTTGACTCTATAAATACAGATTATATATAATTAAATAATATTTATATTATATATTTTTATGGGAGGTCATTATGCAGCTTTTGGGTAATCTCAAAATCCACTTTCTAGCGCTCATATTAACTGTAGTCGCCGAATATGTGGGCATCAAGAAGCTAGGTCCTGTTGTATTGTTACCATTATTGTACACATTGATTCTAGGTTTATTAATTTCTATTCCAAAGTTTAAGATTCTAACCATTAAACAAATGGAAAAATCCGCTGATTATATCGGTATTGCCGTTATGATCTTGATGGTAAAAGTAGGTTTAGGTATCGGTCCAAATCTTGGTATTCTTACAAGTGCAGGCTGGGCATTGTTATTACAAGAGCTTGGCCATTTCTTTGGTACTATTGTATTTGGTTTACCTGTAGCATTATTAGTTGGTATGCGTCGAGAAGCAGTAGGTGCTTGTTACTCCGTAGACCGTGAACCAAATGTAGCGATTATTATCGACAAATTTGGCTTTAGCTCTCCTGAGGGCCGTGGTGTTATGGGCATGTACATCTGTGGCGTTCTTATCGGCGCTATGTGGTCTTCCGTATTGGCTGGTATGTTAGCACAATCTGGTTGGTTCCATCCATTGGCTCTTGCTATGGGTGCTGGTGTAGGTAGTGCTAGTATGATGGCAGCTGCTACAGCGCCTATCGTTGCGGTGTACCCTGAGTTTGAACAACAAATTATGGCTCTTGCTGGGGCAGCAAACTTGTTGACTACAGTATTAGGCGTATACTTCGGCCTATTTATTTCCTTACCGGTAATGGAAAAAGCTTACAACTTCTTTACAGGCCGTACCCGTGAACAAGATTTAGCAGAGGAGGCAGCAAATCATGAGTAAAAGCGAAAAAATTACACAATTTGTCATCGTTATCTGTATTGCTGCTATCATTACTGCAGTAGGTAACGTAATGGACGGTAAACACCTATTTGGGGACAGCTTAATCGGCGTTGCCGTATTAGCATGTCTTGCTACTATTGGTGCTTTGATCTCTTACTTGCCATATGCTAATAAATTGCCTATGGTATTCTGGGTTTCCTTAGTCGGTGTTGTTGCATCCTTACCAGGTATGCCTGGCCAAGAATGGATTATAGCTAAAACTAGCCAAGTTACATTCCTTGCTACTACAACACCAGTACTTGCTTATGCAGGTTTATCCTTAGGGAAAGACCTTGGTGCATTCCGTCGCTTATCTTGGCGCATTATTCCTGTTGCACTAGCTGTAACAGCAGGTACTTTCATCTGTGCAACAGCATTAGCCCAATTAGTACTTCATTTAGAAGGTTTAATTTAATACTAAATCATAATGTTAGATGTCTAAATTATGTTAAGATATAATTATAGATTTATATTTTAGAAAGATATCTATACATCATGATGACATGATCGACCGTATTTTATACGGTCGATTTTATAAAGGAGATATTATGAGCCGTATGACAAAGGAAGAAGTAAAACAACGTGTTTGTAAAGCTATTGTTGATGCACAACCGCGTTTACGAGAATTGGCTGAATCTATTATGGCTGAACCAGAATTGGGTTTTAAAGAGGTAAAAACCTCTAAAAAGGTTCAAGCTATGTTTGATGAACTTGGCATTTCTTATACTACTGGCCATGCATTGACAGGTGTAAAAGGTAGAATGAAAGGTCGAGATAGTAAATATACGGTTGCAATGGTGGGGGAATTAGATGCCATTCTCTGTCCTCGCCATCCTCGTGCCGATGATTTAACAGGGGCCGCCCATTGCTGTGGTCATAATGTACAAATTGCGAATATGTTTGCTGTCGCTATGGGTTTACAAGCTGTGGTGGACGAATTAGCTGGCGATGTTGTATTATTTGCTGTTCCGGCAGAGGAAATGATTGAAATTGATTACCGCAATAAATTGCGTGAGCAAGGTAAGCTTAAGTATATGGGTGGTAAGCAACAGCTCATCTATGAAGGAGCTTTCGACGATATTGATATGGCTATGCAAATGCATGTGGAGACAGCCAAAACACCAGCTGGTGAAATGGGGCTTGGTAGTACCTCTAATGGCTTTGTATCTAAACTGATTGAATATCACGGCAAGGTAGCTCATGCCGCTCAAGCTCCTCATGAAGGTATCAATGCTCTTAATGCTGCTTTGATGGGCGTTATGGGGGTTAACTCCATTCGTGAAACTTTCAAAGAAAGCGATTATTTTAGATTCCATCCTATTATTAATCAAGGTGGTACATTGGTAAACTGTGTACCTGATTATGTACAAGTTGAAAGTTATGTACGTGCTTCTAATATCGATGCTATTGTAGATGGCAATCATCGTGTAAACCGGGCCTTAAAAGCCGGTGGCGATGCAGTAGGAGCCACATGTGTTATCCATGACCTACCTGGTTATTTACCGATGCGTAATGATGAACGTATGAATGCTCTATTACGAGAAAATTCAAATCCTATCTTTGGTGAAGCCAATATATACCAAGGCCCACATATAACAGCTAGTACAGATATGGGGGACGTATCTCACTTGATGCCGGTCATCCATCCATGGGTTGGTTGTATAAGTGGTGTACTACACAGTGCGGAATATGAAATCTCTGTACCTGATGTAGCGTACATTAAAACAGCACAAGCATTGGCTATGACAATCGTAGACTTACTATACGATGATGCAGTAGGTGCTAAAGACGTATTAGATAACTTTACACCAGCATTAAACAAACAAAGCTATATTGAACTCTTAGATAATATTGCTAAGGGCGAATAAAATAAACCACCTATCGAAGATGAATTGATTATCTTTGGTAGGTGGTTTACAATTTATTTATATAACTATAATGATTTATTAAAGTCTTTTCCTTATATACTAAAATATTAGTATATTTTTAGAGGCGCTTATGAAAGAAAATCTCGCTTTATTATTAGCTATCTTATATCTAATCTATAGATTTAAGACCTATAGAAAAACAAATAAAATAATAGAAGACAGAATAGAAAATGTTCACAAGCCATACTTTAAACGTGTACGAGATGTTTTAGGGTGTTCTGAAGATGAGGCAGAGAAGGTCGGATTAGCATTAGATAAATATTTTGTACCCTTAGATAGTAAATTCTATAAAATTGATGATAATACTTACTCATTTGTTGATGCAGGTGGTCTTACAGGAACATTTTCACTAGATCAAAACTATAAATTATTGACATTAGTTTATAACGATGTTGATTTATTAGCTTTAGAGCAAGTATAAAAATCAATAATTAGCGAAAATGTATTTATGTATGTTAAATTACTACATTCCGATATATCATTGCATGGAGTAAAGCGAGTATTATTAAATCTGTTCTTTTGGTTTGTTAGGAAAAAATTAAAATGGTTACTATAAAAAAATTATTTTTCTATGCATTTGCATTATTTAATTTAATTTCTCTTATATATAGTATGGGATATGATTATATGACCGGTGCCGAAATTCATTATGATTTCTATGGAGCATTCTTTATTTGTTGGTTAATATTCTTTGGTATATTGAAAGCTGTTTTAGGTATATAAATAGTAATAATTCAAAATTTGAGGTTTGGTTAAATGATACAGTTAGCATTTTATTTGATATTTTTGATTCTATTATTCTCTATTATGGGAAAAATAATATATGACTATATTAAAGGGCATAAGCTAGAATATAAATCTTATGGCCTTACTTTTGTATGCTGACTTATTATTTTTGCTTTATTAAAATTAGTTTTTGAGCTGTAAGCCTTGTAAAAAATATTACAACAGATGAAGAAGTAAAAATGAGGTGTAATAGAATCAATGAAATTAATATATTATTTTGCTACTATATCCTTGTTTTTAGCATTTGCCTATAGTGTAATTCAATATATCCGAAGATCTAATAAGGACATAAATGAAAAATATAGACTGATTAGTTTTGGTATATTTTTATTTGTGCTTTTTACAGATTTAAAGTTCTTAGATACCTTAAATAAAGAATTTAAGTACCTAATTGAGTTTTTATTGTTATCATTTAGTACATACATGTTTTCACTAATTTTTAAAAATAGTGATAATAAATGGACTTATTATTTATTTTCTCTATTTACTATATTGTTATTTTTAATGGCTATTTTATTCTCAATCTAACTTCATATTAATCAAACATGGGTTATTAGTGTATTTATATATTCTGTATATTAAAAATATAATAAGACTGATTGTATGATGAGGATATTAGTATGGCTTTTATAATGAAAGAAATTGGATAATCATATATGAATGTAAAAATTGTTAAGTTATTAAATTTAATAAGGTATAGAATAATTGGAACAATTTTTTTAGCAATTACTATAACAGGTAATGCTATTGAGGCGACTGCGCCGAATGTAGACTATAGGTTTATTATCCCTATTTTAGTTATGGGTGGCGTGCTATTAACACCATTAATTCGTGGCCGTCGTATTGTTGGACGGATATATAGAAGAGGGATAAATCAGTATAATTCGAGATTAATTGTATGTATATTATTTATTTTAGGATTTCATAATAAATTAGTTGGTGTACCTATAACGAAAAAGAGTATTTATGGTTGGTTATTTTTTGGATTTTTGGTTATAGGTTCTATTATTACTTTTACATGGATGTATTCAAATAATATTCCTATATGGATGTTGTCCCTTACTATAATCCTTGCTATTTATAAAATACTAAAGGCATTATACAGTTAGGGCTTTGTCAATTTATTTGAATAGAACATTCTATATTTTAATATGATTTAACATGACTGTTATTTTATATAAGAGTTATTTAAAGCTAGTTAGGAGATAAGTCTGCTCAATGATAAATAAGTTTGATTATACTTTTGGGGTAGTATTATTTATTTTGGCTTGGGATCTTCGTGCGTATTATAAAAATGTATTACAACAGAAGTTGACTCGTAAGCAACAAGAATGGGTAAATAATATGCGATACCCACATTTATATAAATTTACAAATTTAGTAAGTATAGTTGCTTGTATTGGTTTTTTAATATTCTATATGTTCTTTAATTTTGGATATGCTTATTTTTATCCATTAGGTGCAGTCCTAGTAATTCATTTTTTTAAAGATTTTATTAGAAATATCTAGAAAAAGAAATCTAGTACATATAAAGATGGGCGTAATGAAAATTATATATACATAATTGGAATCGTATTTATCTTATGGATTATATTTCATTAATTTAATAATGCTATTAAATTAAACTTTTATTTTATGGTTGTAATATCTCCTTAGAAAGCAGACGAATGGAAAAACAAATAGCAGCTATATTTTCTCTCTTAAGTTTTAACTATCTTATGTTTAAATATTGGGGTACATGGAAAGTAACTCTTTTAGCATTAATAGGAAACTATTTTCTTATATGTATTTTTATAAAATCATATATTGGGCTACTTGAATTTATCGAGATATTTAACGCCATTTTAATGTTTAGTATAAGTGTTGCAGGTACTTATGTTTTATGGCGTAAAAATAAAGTAGAAATACTAACTGATTATGAAAAAAGAGGATAGCATTTGATACGTACTTTAGATGCTTTGATTATAATATCCGTATAATAAATAGTAATACAGGAAACCCTCTATCTAATATTGGGTATAAAAATAGTCAAACTCTTTTAGATGGAATATGTAGTGGTGCTATTACTCCAGGTAAACCAAAATTTACCAGAGAGCCTAAGTTTGATTTAGGCTTATCTTCGGTGAAATTAAATGATGGTCCTACAGAAGCTTTTAAAAATTGGAAAGGGATAACTGCTCAAGTAGGCGTAGATATTCCTGCAACCGAGATTAATATGAGGGCATGGTCTGGAAATTCTGCATGGGGGGATACTAAAATGTATTTTGCTAAAATTAATATTGATACATTTTTAAGAGTAAATAAAAAAGAAGCCTCTATAGGAAGTAAAGGACGTGCTAATGTAGTTGAATTAGATTTGAAAAAATCTTTTGATATTGATCGTTTTAAAGTAAATCTTGATGGGCGTATTGGTTATGGTGCTGGTGATGGAGTGGAAGTTGGACCAATATTCTGAGGGTAAGCTAGGCTTTAATTTAAGTTTGCGAATACCAAAGCTGGGATTGAGTGGTATAGCTGGTGTTGATACTGAAAGTAATGGTATCAATACTGAATTATTAGAAATAGATAAACATTTAAATCATGATGATAAAAATAAAACAAAAAAGTAGGAGATATGAGAATTGAATGTCAATAATAAATTATTAGATTTTTTAAATGATCAGCGGTTTCGTTGGATATCTTCGTTAATTTTATTGCTTGGTTTTTTTATTGGAAACTTACAAGATATAAATTATGAGTTGTCATTTTCTGTTTTAGAAGGAATGTTTCCCGCTTTTTTATATTCCTGCGTTATGTTGGGACCTATATATAGAAGAAGAAAACTATATCGATTTATATATAAGCGAGCGTTAAATATATGCGGTTCAAAAACAAAAGTATTTCTTTATATTTTTTTTGGCCTGCATGGTAAATTACTGGGAATTAATGTCACACATAAAAGTAAATTTAAATGGGCTATTATAATTATTAGTTATATAGTTTTTGTAGGCTGGACAATACAAAGTGAGATGCCTTTTGTTTTAAAGTTAGTTATTGTAGTTATAGCGACATATAGATTATTAGTTTCAATAAACTCCTAATGAAATAGATGATATTCAGTGGATTGTGATATTCCTCGATAGTGTCTATAATTTTGTGTAAACGTCTTTTTATTCTCAATTACCAAACATATTTTGTAACTGGCTAAATGTTACACCAAATTCACCACTGAGTATAATACTAAAGAATTTAGTATTATACTCAGTGGTGAATAAATATATAAAAATATCTAATGATTCAATTGACGATATGTACCCAACAACGTTGGAATCGTGTTCTTGGATATATTTCCTGACAAGCTTGTTGCAATCCTTGAAATCCATTACCGAAAAAGGAGAATGTCCTCTTGACCTTTTTGTTTTGCATGATCTAATAGCCCTTTGTAGACTAATATTCTCTCATTAGGATGTATACCATAATCAACGACATGTTTATCTCTTTATGGCGTAATAACAATTAAAACATGAAGAGCTTCTCTTTGATATGGGCCCCCTTTACTTGACATCAGTAAAGGGGGGATATGACGTAAAAATAAAGCAGAAACACTAACTGAGTATGAAAAAAGAGGATGGTTTTTGATGCGTGTTTTCTCATCATTATTTATCTTAGCTGTGTTAGTAGTAGCTTTAATTTTTATATTTATGGAGTATATTTATGGGATATATATATAGTGTAATGATATATTGAGTTCTAATCTGGAGATTAAATAGTAGAAATATTACTTCTGAAAATAATAATAGTCTTCGTGATAAAATTAGTAATTTTGGGGTTGGTAAATTTCCTAATTTTAGGTATTTTTATAGAAAAGAGATCTCTATACTTGAGCAATTAAATAACTTGTAATATTAATATCACAATAATGATAATTTTAAGTTGATATTTTTTATATTTTCTTAAATTTAAAATATTATTTTGTAGTTTGATAGATGATAGTTAGAAGTTTGAGGATATTTATGGATAAATTAAAAAAGATAGAATCTGAATTAATTTCATTGCAGTATGCTGATGAACAAATGTTGGAGTTTTTAGTTACTGACTTAGGTAGTAGAGCTGTTTTAGTTGCAGAAACATTTTATCTAGAGTTCAAGTATTGCACTCTAATTAATATAGATAATGACTTATTAAACAATCTTTTTTTACCTAGATTTAAAACTGGTAAATCTAGTCTTTTTATTCAAGACATTTCTATAGAGACTAAAGACGTTCGATCTAGAGGCGTTTTAAAAAATAGACATGTTGATAAAGGTTATGCTACGGCAATAGGCTATGAGTTTATAATTAATTTTACGTTTATGGATATAGTTATCAACTGTTTAGATGTCAACATAGTGAAGAAAAAAGATTTAGAAAGAGATATTGAGTCATTAATAAATTATAATGAAATAGAATAGTGTAGAAATTATGATTAATCATATAAATAAAAAGAGTTTAGATATACTTGTAGGGATAATAAATCAACAGATTGATAATATTTTTTCTCAAAAATCATTTTTATTTACTCCAGATAGAAGTCAAAAAAATTAGATGAGAATAATGATAATATGATATATATAGAAATTAAGGATTCATATATTGAGATTGTTAATGACTATATAGAAACTGAAGAGTATGATGAATATCCTAATTTTGAAGTAAAACGTTGTATTAGAATGAGTGAAGATACAGATTACCATCAAATAGTTTCAAATAATATTAATGGAATCATAGAACAGATTTGCATTGTTAATGATGAGTTTACTACATTTTATTCAGATGAAATAAATAGTATTGATATAGCTATTAAGATTACTATTTCTGGCCATGATTACTATATTATTGCTTGGGACGCGATTCAAGGTAATTTAAGTTTTATTGATAAAAGTGTAATTTGTGAGGAAGATTTTTACGTTATAAGAAATCAGATATCTAAATTTTGGATAAATAAAGATATAGATTTAAGATACTTTTATAGAAAAGAAATACCTATTAGCGATAGAATACTTAATTAATATATTTAGTAACTTATAGCTGTATATAGAATTAATGAGTTAACAATATATTTAATTTGACATCTATTGTCCTGTATTGCTAAAATATTGTGTATAATATATGCGATGAAGCAGAGTAGTAAACCACTCTAGCGAGTGAGGATGG
>OGET01000515.1_pt1 | contig 15942 bp, 15 predicted proteins | sample 1570771 | NCBI WGS metagenome assembly OGET01 (sample SAMEA2582032, study PRJEB24529) | metagenome | biome: Human gut stool | place: China | collected 2011 | reverse complement strand
CTCCCACAGAATTCACAGAATACACAGAACTTTCTGCTGAGAAAAACTCCCACAGATTTCACGGATTTACACAGATGCCTATAGCAAAAGGTTCTGTGTGTTCTGTGAATTCTGTGGGAGAATAACGCAATCAGCATCTGTGCAGATCTGTGAAATCTGTGGGAGTTTTTATGTTCTAACGTATAGTGTGAAATCAGTGGGAGTTTTTATATTTCTTTGCGCTGTTCGTAGCCCACAGCCCTGCGAAGGTGAACGCCCCGTTGATCATGAGCAGCTCGTAGCCGAAGCGGTAGCCCCAGAGATGCTGCGCTGCGATGTCGAGAGCGTAGCAGAGTAGGGGGGAGGCGAGGCATACATAGGGCACGAGGCGGTCGTTGACGGCGCGGTGCGTGAGCAGTCCGAAGGCGAACAAACCTAACAACGGACCGTAGGTGTATGAGCAGAGCACGTAGATGGCATCGATGACACTCGTAGAGTTGAGCATACGGAACAGCAGGATGAACGCCACGAACACCACGGCGATGCCCACATGCGCACGGTGGCGCAGATGCTCGTCCTCGGGGCGCTCGCAGATGTCAACGCAGTAGCTCGTGGTGAGCGCGGTGAGCGCCGAGTCGGCACTGGAGAACGATGCCGCCACGATGCCGATGGTGAAGAACACCGTCACCACAGTACCCAATGCGCCCGTCGCAGCGAACATCGGCAGCAGTTCGTCGCCAGCCGCAGGCAGCGGTGTGCCCTCCTTCTGCGCTAGCATCATAAGCAGCACGCCCAGAGCCATGAACAGCAGGTTGGCTGGTACGAAGGCGAAACCATACGTACACACATCCTTTTGAGCCTCACGTAGCGATTTGCACGTGAGGTTTTTTTGCATCATGTCTTGATCCAAGCCCGTCATCACGATGGCGATGAAAGCTCCGCTGAGCAGCTGCTTCCAGAAATTCTGCGTCGACACCCAGTCGTCCCACACGAACATGCGGCTATGTTCGTCGGCAGCCACCGCCCGCACGGCTTCGCCCACGCTCATGCCAAGCTGCTGCGTCACATTATATATAATAAGGAGCAGCGCGGCGAACATGCAGGTGGTCTGGAACGTGTCGGTCCACACCAGCGTCTTGATGCCGCCGCGGCGCGTGTAGAGCCAGATGAGCAGCGTCATGCCGACGACGGTTATGGGGAACGGCACGCCCACGGCATCGAACACGAAGCGTTGCAAAATGATGCAGACGACGTAGAAGCGCACCGCTGCGCCCGTCATCTTCGACGTGAGGAAGAACCATGCGCCGGTCTTGTACGACCGCTTGCCGAGCCTCTCCTTCAGATATGAGTAGATGGTCGTCAGGTTCAGCCGATAGTAGACCGGCAGTAGCAGGAAGGCGATGGCGAAGTAACCGAGGATGAAGCCGATGCAAGTCTGTATGTATGTCATATCGGTGCGCATCACCATGCCCGGCACGCTCACGAACGTGATGCCCGAGATGGAAGCGCCCACCATTCCGAACGCCACCATGTACCACGGCGAGCGTCGGTTGGCGCGGAAGAAGGTCTCGTTGTTATCGCCGCGTCGTGCGGTGAGGCGGCTGAAGAGCATGAGAGCCGCGAAGTAGGCGGCTACGGTGAGGAGGATTGTCATGTTTTGGTTGATATAATAGGAGGCTACGGCTTTCTTGCCGTAGCCACACTGCTGCAGACTTCAGTTGCTAATGGCTACGGCAAGAAAGCCGTAGCCTCCTACAATTTGCCCTATATTTTGTTTTTACTTGTTAACCCTCGATTTAAGGTTGCGTGGGTATGGCAGGATGCCATACCCTCCTATGTTACAGGTTGTGCTCAGTGAGCCAGCGCTCAGCCTCGAGCGCAGCCTTGCAGCCTGAGCCTGCAGCCACGATAGCCTGACGGTAGTTCGGGTCGGCGCAGTCGCCGGCAGCGAACACGCCCTCCACGTTAGTGCGCGGTGTTCCGTCGATGGTCTTGATATAGCCAGTCTCGTCGCAGTCGACGAACGGGCGGAACACGTCGGTGTTCGGCTTATGGCCGATGGCGAGGAAGAAGCCGTCGATAGCGATGTCGTAACGCTCCTCGTCGGGCTCGCCCTTGCGCTTCACGAGGTGAGCACCCTCCACGCCGTCCTCGCCGAAGAGTCCGAGAGTGTTGTGCTCGTAGAGAATCTCGATCTTCTCGTTCTCCTCCACGCGCTTGCGCATCACGTCAGACGCACGCAGGTAAGGCTTGCGCACAATCATGTACACCTTCTTGCAGAGACCTGCCAGATAGAGAGCCTCCTCGCACGCTGTGTCGCCGCCGCCCACTACGGCAACGGTGCGCTTGCGGTAGAAGAAGCCGTCGCATGTGGCACATGCGCTCACGCCCTGTCCGTTGTACTTCTTCTCGTCGTCGAGTCCGAGGTATTTGGCGCTTGCTCCGGTAGCGATGATCACGGTGTCAGCCTCAATCTCCGCGCCAGTGTCAGTTGTGAGCACGTAAGGCTTCTTCGAGAAGTCGACCTTTGCGATTGAGCCTTCGCGCATGTCCACGCCGAAGCGCAGAGCCTGCTGGCGCAAGTCCTGCATCATCTGATTGCCGTCCACGCCCTCGGGGTAGCCGGGGAAGTTCTCTACGACGGTAGTCTGTGTGAGCTGACCGCCAGTCTGAATGCCGCAGTATTCTACCGGGCTGAGGTTTGCGCGTCCAGCGTATATTGCAGCAGTGTAGCCTGCCGGACCGCTGCCCACGATGAGGCAACGCACATGTTCTCTATTTTCCATTTCTATTGATTTGTTTTGTTGTTACAGGTTGTTATGTTGAGGTGGTGAGGTGTTGTTATGTTGAGGTGTTGAGATGTTGTTGTGTTGACATATGTCACCATCTCACCACCTCACCATCTCACCACCTTTCTTACAGCAGTTCTTCAATCTGCTTTGCGATATTGTCGAGGCTCTCTGTCGGTTCGAATCGAGCCACTACCATTCCGCGCTTGTTGATGAGGAACTTTGTGAAGTTCCACTTTATGTCGGCTGTCTCCTTATAGTCGGGCGCATCCTTGGCGAGCATCTCTTCGAGCACCGGAGTGAGTTTGTGCGCAGGGTCGAAGCCTGCGAACGACTTCTGCTCCTTGAGGAACTTGAAGAGGTCGTCGGCGTCGTCGCCGTTCACCTTCACCTTCTTGAAGCGCGGGAACTCGGTGTTGTACGTGAGCTTGCAGAACTGGTGTATCGACTCGTCGGTGCCAGGAGCCTGTGCGCCGAACTGGTTGCACGGGAAGTCGAGCACCTCGAATCCCTGCGCATGATACTTCTCGTAGAGCTTCTCCAGCTCCTCATACTGCGGTGTGAAGCCGCATTTTGTAGCTGTGTTCACAATGAGCAGCACCTCGTTGGCATACTCCTTCAGCGACACGCTCTTACCTTTTCTGTCTTTCACCGAGAAATCATAAACAGTCTTCATCTTTCTTTTCTTTATTTGTTTAATGTGTTCTTTTGATATCCTTTTGTCTCGGGGTATTGTTTGTTGTTTCGGGGTGTTGGCTTTAAGTCTTGTGATACAGACTTTAATTTTACAAAGGTAACGATTTTATTGGATAATACTCACTATTTGTTCTCATTTTTTTCAACTTCTTAACTCCGAACCTTATAGACTACGCGTCGTGTTCCGTCCGCCACCCGATCAGATTCCGTCCGCCGTCCGATTAGATTCCGTCCGCCACCCGATTGGATTGCGTCCGCTGCACGATGGTGAAAGTTCGTACATTAAAACTCGGGAGAAGGCATTCTGTTGTCGATTTGCAGCTTACTATGCTTTCGTATCGTGTATGCAAAAAGAATCCAAGGACGGAAGCTTTCGCTGCGGAATGAAACACGCTGGTGTTGATAGTAGTCGGGCATGTCGATGGTGGTCGATTGCTTTCGCACTCCGCCGATATAGTTTACGCCAGCCGAAATCTGTATTTGCTCCGTAGGATACCAAGCTATGGACACATCGGCTTTAAGCGGATTGGCATATTCGGTTGTGGAGATGGCAGAATAGCTCCTGTTCTTCCATCCGGCATTTGCGATTACTGCCAACCGGTCTTTAGCCCACCATGTGAGGTTGCAGTTCATGCCCCACGAGAACAGGCGGTTGCCGGTATTGTAGTGTTCCCATGTCATGTCGGGCGAGAGGTATGCCATAACGGAACCAGTACGGATGCTGAGTCCTGTTCCAGCGTTCCAACGATTGTAATTGCCATTGTTTCTGTACGACTGCACTACATATTCTTCCTCATTGCGCAAATATCCTTCAATCATATTCGTGGTGATGTTGTGTCTGACAAAAGTTTGCAGACGCAAGCTTCTTATTATATTGATGTCGTATGTAAGGGCGAAATCGTGGGTCTGCACGGGGCGCAGGTTGATATTGCCTTCAACCTTCTGCCACGGGTTAACGGAAGAGGAGACCGGAGCCAACTGAATGGCTGTTGGGAGCTTGTTGCTAAGCGTGTAGGAAATACGGGCTGTTTGCGATTTGGACAGCCTGAAAGCCATTGCCGTTGAAGCCTTCGGGCGCCAGTAGTTGTCGCTTCTGCTGTCTGCCTTCACGAACATGCCCTGCAGTCCGACGGAGGTCATCAGCATGAACCTTCTCCAGTTGTTTGAATAAGAAAGGAAAGAATAATTGCTCGTTTGCGACACGTGCGACAAGGCTGAAGGCTCCAATGCCCTGTCCCATACGTTGTCGTGAGTGTACAGCAGGTGGTTGCCGGCTTCTATCTGTCCGTATCGGTGTGCGCTTCCGATGTAGTCTACGTCGAAAGCCGCTTGGTTTCTGATATTGTCTAACGCCACGATAGACGACAGCTGTTCAGTGTCTGTATATTCAGAGTAGCGTTCGTCCTTACATGCCTTGGCATGATTGAAATAGGCGAATACGTCCAAATTAGACTTATCGCTGAATGTTCGCTCGTAATAGAAAGAGCCGAGCCATCCGTTCTGGTCGTCCTTCGTGTGAGTGGTGGAGCTCATCTGCGAGGCAACGCTGTTGGTGACGTATTCTCCGTTCATAGAGTTGTTTTTGCGTGCTCCTGACAAGCGGTTGCTCACTTTCCATGCGAAATAGTCGTTCTCGCTTGGCACCCACTTCATAAGAAGGTCTAAGTTGAGACTGTTTTTACGAGCTACCGATGAACCAGACATGTTCTTTTCCAAACCGCTGCGCTTCTCTATATTCTCAAAGTCGGTCTTGTCATTGGTGAGATAATTGTAGAATACGCTTCCGTAAACCGCAAAACGGCTTCGTCCGATTTCGAAGTTAGAACCAGCAAAGCCGTTTCTCAAAGGTACATCGTGACGCGTGCGACCTTCAGCGTATAGATAAAAAGGGCGGTTCTTGCGCAGATGGATATTTATTATTTTTGTGATGCCTTGATCCAAGTAACGCGCGCTAACCACATCCTCTATTGTTACCGACTTGATGTCTGCGGGTAGGATGGGGCTGATGCCGCTGTTTACCATTCTTCCGTCAATAAGGACCAAGGGCGTGCTTCCGTCTCTTGTGGTTATGCTCTGAGTAATAGGGTCGGTGATAAGAACCGGTATTTCGGACAATGCCTTGAACGGGTCGTTCTCCTTGCGTGCCTTTTCCGAAAGTGTGAATGTCTCGCCGGTAGCCGATACGGGCGACTTTCCTTTAACTACAACCTCCTTAAGAACTATAGAGCGTTCTTCAAGAACAACATTCATCAAAGTGTCTGTGCTTATAGTCACTTCTTTTTCCCATGTGCTGCAATTGTAGCCCGATAAAGAAAAACTATATGTTCCCTTGCAAGGCACATTTACTTCTGTTTGTTCTTCTGACAGAGTATAAAAAGCTATGACCGAATCGTTATGTGTAACGAGGCATTCCACTCGCGACAAAGGTTTATAGTCTTGGTTGCAGATAGCGAGCTGTACACGGATTTGACCATAAACCTGCGAACTGAATAACAGCAGGAGGCAGAATGCTGCTAAATGTTGTAATAAGTATCTATTCATAATCCGTTATTTTATAGCGTTATATAATAGTATGTGTTTTTTCCTCAAAGCATCAATGTCAAGACCATCATTTGTGATTGACAAGCAGAACGAGTCTCCGTAGTACAACGAGCGAAACATAGATATGACCACTTCAGGGCTTACGTTTCCACGCAGTTCTCCGCACTTGATGCCTAAGTTATAGTAGTGCAGCCACTGTTCCGAAATCAAACGTTCAATCTCGTTGTATTCTTTCTTGAAGTCTTTGTAATGGAAACACGCAGAGACAAGTAGATTTACATATTGCATGGATATTTTATCCGAAGGGTTGTCTGCTTTTACTGCTTTCATTCTTTCTTCAATGAGGTCCAAGTCGTGCATAAGAAAGTCCCAAAAGGGAGTATCTGGAGAGGTTGTTATTTCTGCATCCAAACCACTTGATAGGAAATCAAATACATATTTGTCAATGACCGCTCTGTAAAGACCCTCCTTGTTCTTTGTACGATAATAGATTGACCCTCTGCTAATTCCGGTTGCCGCCTCCAAATCTCCAGTTGTTACATCTACATATTCTTTTGAGAGAAAGAGCTGGAACGCTTTATTCAGTATAAAGTCTGTTTTTTCTGCTTTGTTCTTCATAAGATTTCACTTCTTGTTATTAAATTATAACGACGGTACTAATTTTAATTGCTGCAAAATTATATAACATAAATGAAACAAGCAAGTCTGGAGTTAAATTTGTTTAGTATGATAGACGCTTTTCTGTAGTAATAGTTTGAAATGGCGCTTGCGCTCTTGCAGATTATATATAAAAAAGCTGGTGCTCCGCTGCCTCTTGCAGCGAAAGCACCAGCTTTCTATGTTGTGAATGCTATGTAAGACGCCCTACTTCTTGTTCTCTCGGTAGTATTTCAGTCCGCCCTTCACGTTCTGTATGAGGGCTTTCGACGAGTAGGTGGCACCGCTCACGCCGTCCACCTTCATCTGCTCAGCCTCGTTGACACTCTTGCCCACGAACTTCTTCAGCAACGTCTCCGCCTGCGCGAACACCGAGGGCGTATCCTGGTTGGGAAGTGCCACTATCTTCTGCACCTTGCCGTTGCGGATGTATATCTTCACCGGCGTCTTGCCCTGGAAACCGCGCGCCTTCACTATCGACGTAGTGTTGACTACGGCGGTGCCCTTCTCGTACTTTATGGCGTTCTTGCTGACGCAGAAGCTCATAAGGAGGAATGAGCAGAGAGCGATGATTAAGGTTCTTTGCTTCATAATCTTCCGGTTATTTCTTGTCGTACGCGTGTAGCGGATAGTCGGTGGTGTAGTGCAGTCCGCGGCACTCCTTGCGCTCGATAGCCTGTCGTGTGATGAGGTAGCCCACGTTAATCATGTTGCGCAGCTCGCAGATGTCGCGGCTCGCCTTTACGCGCTTGAACAGCTCCTCGGTCTCCTCGTAGAGCAAGTCGAGGCGGTCCCACGCACGCTTCAGACGCAGGTCGGAGCGCACGATGCCCACATAGTTGGACATTATCTCGCCAACCTCCTTCACGCTCTGCGTGATGAGCACCTTCTCCTCGTTGGTCATCGTGCCCTCGTCGTTCCACTCCGGCACCTTCTCGTTGAAGTCGTACTCGTCTACGTGCTCCAGCGAGTGCTTGGCAGCTGCATCGGCGTACACCACAGCCTCGATGAGCGAGTTGCTCGCCAGGCGGTTGCCGCCGTGCAGACCCGTGCAAGAGCACTCGCCAATGGCGTACAGACGTTCTATCGACGACTGTCCGTTGAGATCTACCTTTATGCCACCGCACATGTAGTGGGCAGCCGGGCGAACGGGGATATAGTCGGTGGTGATGTCGATGCCTATCGACTTGCACTTGAGGTAGATGTTCGGGAAGTGCTTCTTTGTCTCAGCCGGGTCTTTATGCGTAACGTCGAGGCACACGTGGTCGATGCCGTGTATCTTCATCTCCTTGTCGATGGCACGCGCCACGATGTCGCGCGGAGCTAACGAGAGGCGCTCGTCGTACTTCTCCATGAACGACTCGCCGTTAGGCAGGCGCAGTATGCCACCGTAGCCACGCATCGCCTCAGTGATGAGGAACGCGGGGTGAGTCTCGCCCGGGTGGTAGAGCGCCGTCGGGTGGAACTGTACGAACTCCATGTCCTTCACCGTGCCCTTAGCACGATATACCATTGCCTCGCCGTCGCCCGTAGCGATGACGGGGTTGGTAGTGGTCTGGTAGACTGCTCCGCAACCGCCCGTACACATCAGCGTCACCTTGCTCAGATACGTGTCCACCTTCTGCGTCTCGGGGTTGAGCACGTACGCACCGTAGCAATTAATATAAGGTGTGCGACGTGTGACGCGCGCGCCGAGGTGGTGCTGCGTGATTATCTCCACGGCGAAGTAGTTCTCCTTAACGTCGATGTCGGGGCACGCACGCACAGCCGCCATCAGTCCGCGCTGTATCTCGGCACCCGTGTCGTCGGCGTGGTGCAGGATGCGGAACTCGGAGTGTCCGCCCTCGCGATGCAGGTCGAACTCGCCGTCCTCCTTGCGGTCGAAGTTCACGCCCCATTTCACGAGCTCGGCAATCTGCTCCGGCGCATTGCGCACCACTTGCTCTACGGCACGACGGTCGCTGATGAAGTCGCCCGCTATCATCGTGTCTTCTATATGCTTGTCGAAATTGTCGACTGCAAGATTAGTCACTGAGGCAACGCCTCCTTGGGCAAACGAAGTGTTTGCCTCGTCAAGCGAAGTCTTGCAAATCATGCACACCTTACCTTTGTGTGCGCGAGCCACCTTCAAAGCGTAGCTCATGCCGGCAACTCCGGCACCAATAATCAGAAAGTCGTATTTAAAAACCATCTTTTCGGTATTTATTCTTAGACGTTGCAAATTTAGAGAAAAAAAAGAAGACACAATAAAGTTGTCTATCTTTTTTTAATGAATAGAAAAAAAACGTTATATATTTTTTGCTTGTATTAATAAAATGTCTAACTTTGCAATCACCTAATCGGACACAAAATGTGTGATAAAGGCAACTATTAATAATATCTTGTAACCTAAATATTCAAACAATATGAAAAAAATCAAATCCTCGATGCTTATCGTAATGATGGCCATTGGTTTCGCATCATTTGTTTCGTGTAATAACAACAAGAACGCACAGACTACTGACGGTAGCGACTCTACAGCCGTGGTAAACGAGGCGTTGGAAGACCAGGAAGTAGCAGAGATGTCTGCGTTTATCAATTCTGTTGCGTCATGTCTCGACTCCATCCAAGTACAGGAGAATATGATTTTCAATCATCCTGAAGGCACAACCGACAAGCAGCACATGCTCACACAACTCAGATCGTTCAAGGAGCTGCTTGCACGCAAGCAGCAGCAGATAGACGCACTCACTGCGAAGAACAAGGCACAGGAAAAGTCGTCGAAGCAGACTATCGCCAACCTGCAGAAGATGGTGGAATACCTCAACGCACAGTTGGCTGAAAAGACGGCACGCATCGCTGAGCTCGAGGAACTCGTGCAGACAAAGGATGTGAAGATTGACGAACTGCGCTACAACGTTAAAGAGCTGACCAACGAGTCGGACTATCTGAAGGAGCAGAACTATCAGCAGGATAAAGAGTTGAACAAACGCTACTACTGCGTAGGCTCGAAGAAGGAGCTTAGCGAGAAGGGCTTGCTCAAGGGCGGCTTCCTAAAGAAGAAGGTGAACAGCGCTGCCATCGACAAGAGTCTCTTCAAGACTGTTGACGTGCGTTCGTTCAAGACTCTCAAGCTGCAGTCGAAGAAGCCGAAACTCGTTTCGGGCAACCCACAGGGTAGCTACACCATCGAGAAGAACGGCGACGGCACATCTACACTCACCATCGTTGATGCAGAGAAGTTCTGGAACGCATCAGTTTTCCTCATCATCGAGCTGTAAGGGCAACCTGAAAACTGAAGATATAGTTTCGCAAGCACTGAGCTTGCGAAACTACAACCAACGAATTTAAAACCTAAAAAATATCAACAAATGAAAACAAATCTGTTCTTGGGTCTCGCTCTTCTGAGCATGGCACCAAACGCTGTGAGCGCACAGGAAAATGCTGACTCACTCTACATCCGTACTCAGTGTACATGCTTAAACTCGATATGCCAGCCGACAACGAGGAGTATGCCCACGCTTACGAGGTAACAAACAAGGCGTTCGACGGCATCGACTTCGCAACGCGCTATCCTAACTATAACGACTTCAATCTGGGTAGCCACCACATCGACTGGTCTACCGTACCTACAGCCACAAAGGCAGAAATGGACGCTATCGAGAAAGAGTCGGCTAAGGACGCACTCCTCAAGACCACGCTCGCTTCAATGGGCGTAAAGGTTGACCCAATCGCAGAACGCGAGTACGCAGCACGCTTGCTCAACTACTTCAATGTAAACAAGTTCGGCAACCAGCTCGTGGCTAAATGGCACGTTCCGCAGGGAGCTGACTATAAGAACGTGGCTGCGTGGGATGAGCAGCTTGGCGTTATCATGGCTCTTGGTATGAAGGGCTTGAGCGACGAGGCTCGCGAGAACGCAAAGCAGACCCAGAACCTGGTTGCTCTCTGTGGCAATTCGGAGAACAAGCTCCTCGGCACAACATACGTATGCGTTAACAACTATCGTATGATGAACGCAAAGGAGAAGAGTGCTACAGCCATTGCGATGGCTAAGGTTACGTTGGAGTTCTTGCCAGGCATCGCTAAGATGGCAGGCAACATCGCAGTGAAGGCTGCCGAGACAGCTGCTGCCAAGACAAAGGGCTACTTCGTAAGAACAAATGCTTACCTCTTCAAACTCGATTGGGATAAGGCTAAGTTCGACGATTTCTATGCAAAATACTGGGATAAACCAGCCGACTTCAACGCTAACGCAAGCTATCAGCTGAAGTATGTTGGTCGCTCATCTAAGTACGCAGGCGCAGGCTTGACAATGAAGTCGGCTAACCTCGACAAACTGATTGCTCGTGGTGCATTGCGTGCTACCGACGCTGCTTTCGCTGCCCTGCAGCGCGACTACGACGAGTTCCGCCCAATGAGTTCGCTCCACGTAGATGGCGACAAACTCGTTGCTTACATCGGTACAAAGGAAGGTGTGAAGGCTGGCGATAAGTTCGACGTGTTCATGTGTCAGAAGAACGACAATGAAGTAGAGTGGAAGAAAGTAGGCACAATCAAGGTAGCCAAGAATTCTGTTTGGGACAACCAGGAAGGTGCTAACGAGACCCTCGAAGGCGAAGCAGAAGACGGTGAGAAGAAGGAAGGCAATGCCGAGTTGAAGTACACCATATTCGATGGCAAACCAGGAAAGAAGATAGGTGAGGGCTGTCTCATCCGTCTCGCAAAATAAAATAGTGTAAATTTACTGTCTTTTAAAAGCTACTATACATATTTATATATAATAGGTATGTAGCTTTTAAAAGACGTTTTTGGTTAAATACTAAATAGATTTGATTATGAAAAAATTACTCTTTATCGCCATTTGCTTCTGCATGACACTTTCAGTAAGTGCGGGTAAGAAAAAGGATTTCGTCGACTATAGATACGAGTTGACACTCGCTAAGGAGAATGTTGCAGCTACATCAGGTTTCAAGGTGTTTAAGGTGTGGAGCTACGGCAAGAAGAAAGAACTGCTTACAAAGGATATTTGTATGCGTAATGCTGTACACGGACTGCTTTTTAAAGGTTTGGCTGCCAACGACTCGGGTACACAGGGCAATGTGCGTCCGCTCTGCCCAGAAGGTTATCAGGCACACAAGGAGTACTTCGACCGCTTCTTTGAGTCGGGCGAGTATCGTCAGTTTGTGCAGTTTACAAGCCGTGGCGCACAGTCTGCCGGCGATGTAATCAAGGGCAAGAAGGAGTGGCAGGTTGGTATGCTCGTACAGGTCAACCTCAACGGATTGCGCAAACGTCTCGAAAAGGATGGCATTATAGAGGGAGCACGCAGCATCTTCTCGCGCTAATACTCGATAATAGCAGATGTTTTAATGTAAATAGATAAACGTATTATGAAAAGAATTTTTAGTTTGTTTCTGCTCCTTACCTTCGCAGTTGTGATGAAGGCGCAGCAGGCAGCAATGCCTACTATCATCGTCTTCCCTTCTGACTCGTGGATGAACGACCATGGCTTTATGAAGACGTTCAACAATCAGGGCGAAACCGAATACAGACCGAAGTATAACGACGCTTTCGTGAACACACGCGAGATGGGTACTGTTATCCAGGCAATACAGAAGGTGTTTGAGGAGCGTAAGTTCGAACACGAAGACCTGCAGAGCATTCTGAAGGATATGAAGCGCGAACGCGCCGAAGAACTTGCCAATGCAGCAGACGGCGATGAGGCAGAGAAGAACGCTATGGACGAACTCATACAGCAGGCACGTCCTGACATCCGCGTAGATGTCGACTATGCTGTGTCTAAGGTTGGTCCGCGCAAGAACATCTCTTACTCCATAAAGGCTGTCGACGCTTACACCTATGAGCAGGTGTCGTCGGTAGAAGGTACTATCGAGATGACAATGGATCCTACCGACCTCGCACTGCGTAAGGCGGTGGCAGGCAACTGCGACGACTTTTGCGACCGCATCATCGAGTATTATAAGGACCTGCGCGACAACGGTCGCAAGATTGTTGTTGTGTTCCGCTCAGCACCAAGTGCTGGCATCAACTTCATAAAGGACGAGATTGGCGACGACGGCGACACATACGACGAGTTCCTCTACTCGTGGGTGAAGAAGCACGCCGTAAATCAGGCTTGCAAGAAGGGACGCAAGACAGCTAAGATGGTTGAGTTCAAGGCTGTGCGCATACCATTCTTCGACGAGAGCGGTGAACCAATCGAGGCTGAAGACTGGGCTAAGGGCGTAAGAAAGGCGTTCAAGGCAGAGACCGGTTTTAAGGTGAGCAAGGGACAGGGCAACAGGCTCGGACGTGTCAACTTCCTCGTTGAGTAATAGCAAAAGGAAAGTCTTGCAAGCCCGTCGGCTTGCGAGACTTCAAAAACAAATAACATGTCGTTCTAAAACATTATGATTATGCAGATACGAAAACTATTTGTTCTTGCAGCGTTGACACTTTGCTCGCTCGCAGGTTCTGCACAGATAACGCTCTCGCCGATGTACGACGCAAAGGAGAGCAAGGCAACTGAAGGTCAGAAGGCTATCGTAGAGGCTCGTTTGCGCAGCGTCATCACTTCGATGAAGCTGGTGAGTGGCTACAACTCGCGCTTCGTATTGGCGTGCAAGACCGTTCCGTTGCAGACGGAAGTGGCAGGCACAAAGATGGCGCAACGCATATCAGCAACCTTCGCCGTTGGCGATGCACGCACAAAGTCGTGCTTCGGTACGTCTATCGTTGAGTTCACTGGCATCGGCAATACCGAAGAGCAGGCGCTCACTAATGCGTTGAAGAACATCAAGAACTCGCCACAGCTCCGCAAGCTCGTTGACAAGTCGAAGCAGCGCATCATCGACTACTACAACAACAACGCTGCCTCAATCATACGTAAGGCACAAACGCTCATCAATGGCAAGCAGTACGAGCAGGCTTTGTTCGAGCTCTGCGCCATTCCAGAGGACTGCAACCTCTACGAGCAGGCTTTAGAGATGATGGAGAAGGTGTACGAAACAGCCTATGGCGACGAGTCGGTGCAGCTCAGCAGAAAGGAACTGGGAGCCGCTTGTCGCAAACTCGCTGATGAGTATGCAACCAACAACTGTCCAGAGAGCGACTGCTCACTCGGTTGGTGGTAATGGTTAGTCTAAGCATGGTGGGCATGTTAGTCTAATCAGTGCTGACATGCAGAATTGACAAAACAGTATTTCTACTGAAATGGCAAAGTTCAGATTTTTATCATTCGTTATCATTATACTATCCTGTGTATGCACAAGTCATGCACAGGACAGTTTTTTTAATCCCTATTCGTTCCGCTATCACGTCGAGTTCTCCAGCGAACTGCCCGAGGACACCCTCGTTGCAGATATGGGTAGGTTGGTCGTGACATACGATAGCGAGCAACGTAAGCAGTGTTGCACTTTGACTTATCGCGACAGCGTGCGCTACAAAGGCAATATTATCGATATGCAACTCTACCAGAAGCGTCAGGACTTCATGCTCGAAAACTTCTTCGAGGGTGGTTCCCATGCCAAGCTGACCATTACGCGCGACGAGGACGGCTCCAATCAAAAGGTGGCGTTCATCTATTATGCCAACCCCAAAGAAGACCCACTGCCCGACAAAACGTGCATCTGTCTGCTGCTTTCAGATGTTCTGCAATAGTCTGTGATTGGTTTCGTAGAGCAGTTGTGTTGTTATATATTGTAACAAAAGTGTTAAATAGTACCATATTTTTAAAACAAATGGTTCAAGTTGGGCGTTTCTCGGATTAAATTAGTACTTTTGCTAAGTCGTGTTGTGAGGCAATTCGGGTGTGAAGCGTTAATATGCTTCTGCCCGATGTTTGTTCATAACAGAATAGAAATAGAAACCTAAGTATTAAAAATTTAATAACTAAAAGATGAAACAAACTAACGTTAAGCCAGCAGAAGGAAAGCTGGGTATTTTGGTCGTAGGCTGTGGCGCAGTAGCCACCACCTTTATGACTGGTGTGTTCATGGCTCGCAAGGGACTTGCTAAGCCTGTTGGTTCAATGACTCAGTATGACAAGATTCGTGTTGGCAAGGGTGCAGACAAGAAGTATCTGCACTATAAGGACATCGTGCCTCTTGCCGATCTCAACGATATCGTATTCGGAACATGGGACGTATATCCACAGAATGCTTATCAGGCAGCTATGTATGCCGAGGTGCTGAAGGAGAAGGATATCAACCCCGTGCGCGAGGAGTTGGAAAAGGTGGTGCCGATGAAGGCTGCCTTCGACAAGAACTACGCTAAACGCCTCGACGGCGATAACGTTAAGGACTGCAAGACTCGCTGGGAGATGGTTGAGGCTCTCCGCAAGGATATCCGCGACTTCAAGGAGCAGAACGGTTGCGCACGCATCGTTGTTATTTGGGCAGCATCTACCGAGATCTACGTACCAGTAGACATGGAGAAACACGGCACGGTGGCAGCTCTCGAAGCAGCTATGAAGGCAGACGACCGCGAGCATGTAGCTCCTTCTATGTGCTACGCTTACGCAGCATTGACAGAGGGCGCACCGTTCATCATGGGTGCTCCTAACACCACAGTCGATATCCCGGCTATGTGGGAACTCGCTGAGCAGACCAAGATGCCTATCGCCGGTAAGGACTTCAAGACCGGTCAGACGCTCGTGAAGAGCGGTTTCGCTCCGATGATTGGCTCACGTTGCCTCGGTTTGAGCGGATGGTTCTCTACAAACATACTCGGCAACCGCGACGGACTCGTGCTTGACGAACCTGCCAACTTCCACACTAAGGAGGTCAGCAAGCTCTCTACACTTGAGACGATCCTCAAGCCCGACGTGCAGCCCGACCTCTACGGACACGGCAACGACGAGGATACACAGTACTATCATAAGGTGCGCATCAACTACTATCCGCCTCGCAACGACAACAAGGAGGGATGGGACAATATCGATATCTTCGGATGGATGGGCTACCCGATGCAGATCAAGATTAACTTCCTCTGCCGCGACTCTATCCTCGCTGCTCCGCTGTTGCTCGACCTCACATTGCTGAGCGACCTCGCTGCTCGTGCCGGACGCTACGGCATACAGCGCTTCCTGAGCTTCTTCCTCAAGGCTCCGATGCACGACTACACTAAGGGCGAGGAGCCGGTAAACCACCTCTATCAGCAGTACACTATGCTGAAGAATGCTATCCGCGAGATGGGTGGTTACGAGGCTGATGAAGAAATCGATTAATATTTTAAGCTATACGCTATACATACAAAACAAGGGGTGCAACCGCGGTTGCACCCCTTGTTTTGTATGTAT
>OGET01000512.1_pt1 | contig 16014 bp, 16 predicted proteins | sample 1570771 | NCBI WGS metagenome assembly OGET01 (sample SAMEA2582032, study PRJEB24529) | metagenome | biome: Human gut stool | place: China | collected 2011 | reverse complement strand
AGGTTCTCAAGGCTAGTGAAAGCGGAGATCATGTTATCATTGATGCTCGTGCGCCATTCCGCTATGATGGATCTCAAGTAGATACGATGGATGGCATGACAGGCCATATTCCTGGCGCTGTTAATCACTTTTATGAAAGCGGTTATACTGTAGATGGTCCTAAGTCTTTGAAAGACTTAGAGGCTGAGTATTACAACGAAATTTACCAAAATCGACCAGTTGTAACGTACTGTGGCTCTGGTGTAACGGCTTGTAATGCGTTGTTAACCATGAGCGAAGTAGGCCTTGAGTCTGCTTTATATGTTGGTAGTTCTAGTGACTGGGTAACCTATGAAGGTTTCCCACTTAATACTGGCGTAGAAACATTAAACTAATATAGGAGGGCAAATGAATCTTTTAAAACAACTATTAACGGTCGTTGCCTTTGGCTATATGTGTTATCATATCTATACCTTTGGACCAGGTATGTTTAATGTAACAGTATTGGTGATTCTTATCTTGTCGACGGTGGCTAATTATTTCCGTGAAAAACGTGAAAGCGACCTTAAGGCCAACGAAAACGCTCGTAAGGCTCGTGCTGAAGCAAGACATGCTAAGAAACATAAAAAGCAGTAATATCGCTAACATATAATCTTTAGATTAGCTTACATTAAGCATAACTTGGTTTAGATTTTATGTGAAAGAGACTTTCACCAAGTTACATACGGTGAATACTATTAGATTGATGCGAATGATCGCAAAGGAGTAAGAATTGAAATTAATTTCTTGGAATGTAAACGGCCTCCGCGCCGCTGTAACAAAGGGATTTATGGAATCCTTTAACGAATTAGATGCTGATATTTTTTGTTTGCAAGAAACTAAATTGCAACCTGATCAAATTTCTTTAGAGTTGCCAGGTTATGAGCAATATTGGAATAGCGCTGTGAAAAAGGGTTATAGTGGTACTGCCGTATTCACTCGCGTTAAGCCTTTGTCTGTAACTAACGGTATCGGCATTGAAGAGCATGATCAAGAGGGCCGTGTTATCACTGCTGAATACGATAATTTCTATTTAGTATGCTGCTACACACCTAATAGCCAACGAGAATTGGCACGCCTCGACTATCGTATGACTTGGGAAGATGCGTTCCGTAATTATTTGCTTGAACTAGATAAGAAGAAACCCGTGATTCTTTGCGGTGATTTGAACGTAGCTCATCAGGAAATAGACCTTAAGAACCCTAAGACAAACCGTAAAAATGCGGGCTTCTCCGATGAAGAACGTGCTAAAATGACTGAGCTCTTAGGTGCAGGCTTTACAGATACATTCCGCTATCTCTATCCAGATGCGATTGAAGAATACAGCTGGTGGTCCTATATGGGGAAAGCTCGTGAACGAAATACAGGATGGAGAATTGACTATTTCATCACATCTAAACGTCTTGACGATAAAATCCAAGAAGCTAAGATTCACCAACAAATCTTTGGCTCTGATCACTGTCCAGTAGAATTGGTTATTGATCTATAAAATTTCAGCGAATGTAAATGCACAGCCTCATCTACGGATGAGGCTGTTGTAATAGCGTTAGGCCTTATACCATCGAAATACATATATTGTTGGAATATATATCTATGTTTGTTTTCTTTATTTTTCGAGATATTTTGAAAACTGTTATTCAGAATAAGGAGATAATATGGCTCAAAAACAAAAAGCCGTCGTTCTTTTTAGCGGTGGCGTAGATAGTACTACTTGTTTGGCCCTTGCCATTGAACGATTTGGCAAAGATAATGTAGTGCCCTTATCGATTCAATATGGTCAAAAACATAGTAAAGAATTAGAAGCTGCCGTAGCTATTTTAGAGTACTATGGTATGGAAGGTAAAACGATGGATGTTACCAAGCTATTTGCCTTTAGCAACTGCTCTTTATTAACACAATCTAGTGAAGACATTCCGCAAGGTTCCTACAAAGAACAACAAGATTTAGAAGGGGAAGGTACGGTGAGCACTTATGTACCGTTTAGAAATGGTCTATTCCTATCTGCGGCAGCATCCTTGGCTTTATCTCTAGATTGTGGTTATATCTACTACGGTGCTCATAGCGATGATGCGGCGGGCAATGCATACCCTGACTGTACAGAACACTTCTACAAATCCATGGGCGACGCCATCTTTGAAGGATCCGGTAAAGAATGCTCCTTAGAAGCACCATTCATTAACCACAATAAAGCAGACATCGTAAAAGAAGGCCTACGCCTCGGAGTACCATACCACTTAACCTGGTCCTGCTATGAAGGCGGAGACAAACCATGCGGACACTGCGGCACATGCATTGACAGAGCAAAAGCCTTCCACGCAAACGGAGTCGAAGACCCAGCATTGTAAAAGTAGTTATCTCTATATACTTCTACTGAAATTGGCTTAAATTAGTAGTCGCCTTTGGATGACTACTTTGCATATATTCTAATTGGTTAGAATGTTCATTTGACTCAAGGCGGACTTTTACGTCACTAGTATTGTGATAAACGTTGATTTGTTTAATTTGATGAGGAAAGGTATCTTTCACCACCCCGACCTTACAAACTTAATACTAATAGTAGTTAGCTCTAAGAAGTCCGCCTGAATCTAAATTGATTGCGAAAATATTAGATATATGCTAATATTAGTACTGCCTAAAGGCGACAACTAAATAAGACAGTTTGAAACCATCCTGTCTCTAAACAAAACTACGGAAATTCATAAGCATTTATAGCATGGTAGTTTTGCCATGCTTTTTTTATTTGAGGAGGTGAGTGTTATGATTACTACACGTAAATTGACTATTTCTGCCATGGTTGTGGCATTGTACATCGTTGTACTATATTTAACGCAAAGCGTTTCTTTCGGAGCGTATCAAATTCGTATAGCAACATCATTATATGCACTTGCTTATGCCTTTCCGTTCTTGGTGATTCCCATGGGGATTGGCAACCTCATTTCTAACTTCCTATTCGGTGGTCTTGGCATCTTCGATATGATGGGAGGCTTTGGTGTGGGCGTATTGACGACTGGCATCATCGTAGGAATGCGCAAGCTTGGCCTCAGCGCTTGGTGGGTAATGCTTCCAATCGTCTTTGTGCCAGCACTATGTGTACCATTGTGGCTCAGCCCATTACTTGGACTACCGTACTGGCCATTAGTGTTGAATCTTATCGTTGGTCAAACCATTCCGGCTATTCTTGGTTCTGTTTTGGTGAAAGCATTGATCAGTCGTCCTAGCATGGCCACCTTATTAGGTGCTTTCAAATAAAACTAAAGAGAAGACGTTAATTTCTATTCATATGGAGTATTAACGAATACAAATAAAAAGGCGTAAGCTCAAATCGAGCTTACGCCTTTTTTATGGCTAAAATGTATGGAGGTATAGGAGTTTAGCAGTTATAGCCACGCCATCTAGTTTCAACTACGAGGCGTTCAAGAGCAACCATATACGCTGCTTGACGAGGAGGTACATTGTATTTATGTTGCATTTCCCAAACAGCTTCGAAGCTATTTTGCATATTCTTAGTTAATCTTTCATTAACTTCTTCTTCAGTCCAGTAGAAGCTTGCTTTGTTTTGTACCCATTCATAGTAGGATACAACTACGCCGCCGCCGTTGGCAAGAACGTCAGGGATGATGTCGATGCCTTTTTCATAGAAGTATTTATCCGCATCATTAGTAGTAGGGCCATTAGCGCCTTCCAAGATGATCTTAGCTTGGATATTTTCCATGTTGTCTTTGTTTAATTGGTTTTCAAGGGCTGCCATGTATAATACATCAACTGGTTGAGCCAATAACTCTTGAGGTCCAATTGTAGTCATGCCTGGTTCACTGTAACCTTCGAGGGAACGACCATGGGAGTTAGCATATTCGTATGCTTTTTCAACATCGAGACCGTTAGGGTTGTAGATGTTAACGCTTACGTCGCCGATAGCCACAACTTTTGCACCTGCTTGTGCAATGAGACGAGCACCTACGGAACCTACGTTACCAAAGCCTTGAACTGCAACAGTAAGGTTTTTGATATCCAAGTTTTTCTTAGCGAGGTAGCTTTGCAATGCAATGAGGCAACCGCGACCAGTCGCTTCATTACGGCCTAAGGAACCGCCAACTTCGATTGGTTTACCTGTAACGATACCTGGGCTCCATTCGCCTTTTAATGTGCTGTATTCGTCAGCAATCCAGCTCATGATTTGAGCATTCGTATTTACGTCTGGTGCAGGAACGTCTGTATTAACACCGATGATAGGTGCAATACGGCGTACAAAGTTACGAGTTAAGCGTTCTAATTCACGAGGGTTTAACGTTTTTGGATCGACTTTGATGCCCCCTTTACCACCGCCATAAGGAATGTTAGCGATAGCGTTTTTAATAGTCATCCAAGCCGCAAGTGCACGCACTTCGTTTTCATCAGAATCCGGATGGAAGCGAAGACCGCCTTTAGCACTACCACGCAATGTGGAATGTTGGCAACGATAGCCTTCGTATACGCGAACTTCACCATTGTCGAGTTGAAGAGGAACTGCTACTTTTAGTTCCCGTTCTGGGTGACGTAACACTTCGTATTCGCTACGAGTATAGCCGAGCTTTTCAGCTGCTACGTCTAACGTGTTTAACATGTTTTCATATGGGTTATAACCGCTCATAATTACCTCCTGGATAATAGAGTAAATTAATAGTTTAATTAGTGCTAATTATATCGCATACTTAAATATTCGACATTGTAAACAGAATACCCTTTATATTTTCATAAATATATTCTATAGTTTTTGACCTTTGAAGGTTGTAAAAATATAGATAATTACTATGATCTTTATCACAGTATAATTTGCTAGTGAACAATGTTTTTATCTATGAAAATGGATACTTTTACAAAAAAATAAAGATCTATATTCTGAAAAATATAGACCTTTATGTATGTACTAATAAAGTATTTTAAAGATTATACGAAAAAGACTGGTGAAAAATACTTTCACCAGCCTCATACGTCAATATATTTTATTTTTCCACAGTATCTTCAATTGGAGTAGGAGGTACGGAGGAGTCTGTAGTTTGACCATCACCCCACCATACGATGCCGTACGTGTGGTTTAGAATAGAACGGTTAAATACTGGCATTTCAATACCTGCTTTACGTTGTTTGATATAGTCATCAAGGGCAAGACCTGCTGTGCGCCCCATACGTACGATGGAACTTACGTTAGTTAATACTAAGAAAGCCATGAATAAATCGGCTAGATTCCATACAAGATCTAGAGAGGCAATAGAGCCAACAAATGTCATAAGAATTACGCCAATACGGAACAAATGTAGGTAGAATCGTTTATTTGTTAAGTGGCTAATATTGATTTCACCGTAGTAATAGTTACCAATTAAGGAGCTAAAGGAGAACATAACGATGAAAATGGCTACGGCTGTAGGAGCCCAAGAACCAAGCTGTTGAGCTAGGTTATGTTGTACAAGAGCAATACCTGTTAGACCTGTAGTGCTGTAATCACCTACGATGAGTACGATGAAAGCAGAAGCTGTACAAATGATGAAGGTATCCAGGAATACGCCGAATGCTTGTACAAGGCCTTGTTCCACAGGGTGGTTAACAGCTGCCGTAGCGGCTGCGTTTGGAACAGAACCCTCACCGGCTTCGTTAGAGAAGAGCCCCCGTTTGATACCATTCATAACAGTAGCACCTAATAAGCCACCACCTGCTGCAACAGGCTCAAACGCGGAGGAGAAAATAGTATAGATTACATGTGGGAATTGGGTGATATTCATAATTACCACGAATAATGCAGTAGCAATGTATAGAATCGCCATGATAGGAACGATGATTTCAGATGCTTTTGCAACGCGGTTGATACCACCGAAAATGATAATGCCAAGAAGGACTGCTACTACGGCACCTGTATAGGATACATCAAGGTTGAAAACCTGGAGAGATGCAGCCAATGTATTGGCTTGTACAGAATTGTAAATCCAACCATAGGTAATACTGATTAAGATAGCGAATAGAACAGATAATGCTTTGTTGTTTAGACCATAGCGAATGTAGTAAGCTGGTCCACCGTAAAAACCGCCTTTAGCAACAGGTTCTTTGTAGATTTGTGCTAATGTAGATTCGATGAAGCCAGTGGCAGCACCGATAAGTGCGATAACCCACATCCAGAAAATGGCACCAGGGCCACCAAGTACAACGGCAATAGCTATACCTGCGATATTACCAACACCTACACGAGATGCGGTACTAACACAGAATGCTTGGAATGAGGATACATGATTTTTTTCTGTAGAACTACCTGCGCCGTTAATTACGAGGCGAATCATTTCTTTAATCATGCGAATTTGTACAAAATTCGTTGTCATCGTAAAAAAGAGACCTGCACCGATGAGAATAAAAATGATGAAATAACTCCATAAATAATTGTTTATGGTTGATATAGCATCATTGAGCATTGCTTCCATAAAAACTCCCTTTCCTATAAAAAATTCATATAATAATCAATGATATTGTATCAATTTCTATAGACTATGTAAAACAAAAATCCTTCACAAATAGGAAGGATTTTTACTTTGTATAATATTTTGTAGGATGTTTTTATGCTTTAGTAAATTCTTGCGATTCTTCCATTCCTTGCAACAAGGTTTGTTCGGAATGTTCCATGTGAATTCGAGCTAGTTTACGAGCTTGTGCGGCATTGTGAGAGGCGATGGCTTCCACTAATTGACGATGTTCCTCCCAAGTTTTTCTGAGACGACCTGGTTGGTTCATAGAAAAACTGCGGAAGCGGTAGGTTTGCTCTCGCAAGTTGTGAACGATATCTGCTAATCTTTCGTTACGAGAAGCGCGGTAGAGGACTTCGTGGAACTCTACGTCTGCAGCGACGACGGATTCCATATTTTTGTTTTCCATATGATCGCCGATTTCTACGAGCATTCTCTCTAAGGTTTCGATTTCCTCTTCCGTGATGCGTTCTGCCGCAAGGCCTGCAGCAAGTTCTTCAAGGGCAGAGCGGATTTCAAATACTTGAGTGATATCCTTTAAAGAAATATTGGCAACGTAGGTACCGCGACGGGGAACCATAACGACAAAGCCTTCTAGTTCCAGTTTGCGTATGGCTTCACGAATTGGGGTACGACTTACGCCCAACTCTTCGGCGAGAGGGATTTCCATAAGACGTTCCCCGGGTTTTAACACTCCATCTTGGATGGCTTGGCGCAATGTTTCACTTACAACTTCTCTTAGTGGTTTATACGCATCGAGTCGTATAGGTTGTAACCGTTTTGTCATACTAAGTCCTCCTGTGTACATGTTTTAGTAATGAGTGATAGCCAATCGTGATCAGCTGCTTTGATTTCTTCTTGCAACTGCAAGGCTTCCATTGGTTTGTTGAGTAATACCACCATTGTAGGACCACTGCCTGTCATGATGGTTGGGTAACCACGACTAGTGAAGAACTCCTTACATACTATTAGTTCCTCGTGATCTGGGAATAATAATTCCTCGAATGTATTAGCACTACTGGTGAAAGCAGATTGTAAATCATTATTCTTAAGATGATTCAGAACGGTATCGATTGTTTTTGTGGTGGCTTTAGATTTACCGCTGAAACGACCATAAGCAACCGCTGTAGAAATAGATACCTTTGGCTTTACTAATAATAGCCAATGTGCTTCTGGCGATTGACTATAGGTTAACACTTCGCCACGACCTGTTCCGCGAGCTGTACCACCTTGTAATAGGAATGGTACGTCAGAGCCAAGAGAGGCACCAATTTTTAAAAGCTCCTCTTGCGTAAGTCGTAAGTCCCAGAAGCGGTTGAGGCCTAATAACATGGCAGCTGCGTCTGCACTACCGCCACCAAGACCCGCTTGAATAGGAACGCGTTTTAATAGGTGGATGGCGGCACCGGCTTTACAACCCGTATAGGCCTGTATGGCGCGTAAAGCTTTGAGTGCGAGATTATCTTCTCCATAGCTTACGAGCTTTTGCATGTAATTGGGCAATTCGGGAGCGCCACCAGAAAATACTACGGAATGATGCTTAGCGAAATAAATAGAATCACTAAGGCGAATCGATTGAAATATGGAATCGATGTTGTGGTATCCATCGTCACGCTTACCTGTAATAGCAAGCCCAATATTAATTTTGCTGCAACCGAGTTGCTCAAAACTTTTACTCATAATAGCCTCGTTTGTAATGTACAAATTATATGCAGTTAATATGTTTATTTTATACTGTTATAAAGTGATTGAAAATAACCATTAAGTGGTTTATGATGATTTTGTATATACCTGTTGTTTGATTATTAAAAGCATTGTAAACAGCGTATGTTTTAATTAGTTCATTATAGAATATTTATAGTGAAATGGCAATTTGGAGGGAGCTATGTTCGCCAAGTATAAAGATGTTGTCTATCAATGTGTCATAGTTGCTATTGGTTGTGCAATTTTTGGTGCTGGTCTAGACGCCTTTGTACTACCTCATAAACTGGTTAGTACTGGTATTAGTGGGGTAGGATTGATTCTGTATTATCTAACGGGATTATCCGTTGGTTCTTGGAACGTTATTTTGAACGTCCCTATCTTTTGGGCTGCTTGGAAGTGGCTTGGCAAACGTGTTGTACTTAATACCTTGTATGGCACGCTTATGCTATCGTGGATGATTGATCTGTTTAGTTTCTTACAATATAACATGATTATTAAGGATCCACTACTCAGTTCTATGATGGCGGGTATCACAACTGGACTGGGGCTTGGTATCGTCTACCGTGTAGGTGGTAATACAGGTGGCCTTGATCCAATTGCACTTATCGTTCGCAAATATTATGGTCTTCAAATGGGATCTATTAATAGTGCCATCAATTGTGCTATCCTCTTAGTTGCTGTCGGCGTTGTTGGACTTGAAGCGGTAGCCGTAACTCTTATCAGTGTGTATGTATATACTATTATTACAAATAAGGTGGTAATTGGTTTTAATCAACGTAAAGTTGCTTTTATTATTACCTATCGGACTGATGAAGTATGTGAATGTATCATCAATAAAGTCGGTCGTGGTGCTACCATTATTAATGGTATTGGTGCCTATACACGGACGCCTAAGCAGATTGTGATGGTTGCAGTTAACTTGCTGCAGGTAAATAAATTGAAAGAGGTTATTCAAGAAGCGGACCCAAATGTGTTTATCTTGATTACTGATGCTCAAGAGGTTATCGGTCAAGGTTTTACTCAACCTATTGTTCCTGCGGAAATATCTAATCAGCTAACATCACAAGATATAACTACCGAAGCGAACAATAATGTTGTAATAGATGAAAATAGTTGTAACAGATAAAAATAAAGAATTATGATAAAATCTCTGGCGGTTGTCATCTTATATTAATTATGTGTAAATATAATATTTTATGAATGATACATACATTTTGAAAATAATTTAATGTAATTGATCGAATATCAAGGTTGTAAAATGAGAGGGCTTGCCCTCAAGATAAGATTAGAGGTTTCTATGACTCACAAATTAGCAGGTACGCCTGTACAAGAACAAGATATTATCGATGTGCAAACCCTTGTGGATGCCTATTTTGATAATGCTCCGGATATTACAGATCCGACACAACTCGTATCCTTTGGTACATCTGGCCATCGCGGTACATCTTTAAATGGTACTTTTACAGATTTACATGTGGCCGCTATTACACAGGCTATTTGTGATGGCCGTGGCCAATTCGGCGCTACAGGTCCGATTTTTGTCGGTCAAGATACACATGCTTTATCTCAGCCAGCCCTTGTGACAGTGCTTGAGGTTCTTGCTGGTAATGATGTAACGGCAATGGTTGATTCCGATATGGATTTCGTGCCGACACCATCTATATCTCGTGCCATTATTCGTTATAATGAAAGCCACGATGATAAGGCGGATGGTATCGTGATTACGCCATCTCATAATCCTCCAGATAATGGTGGTATCAAGTATAACGCTACTAATGGTGGTCCGGCGGATACTCTTGTTACAAAATGGATTGAAACTCGAGCTAATGAATATGTTCGTGCATATTGTGAACTAGAAGGGTTTAAACGTATTAGCATCGACAATATTGAACCTGATCAACAAGTTCCGTATGACTATAAAGGCCTGTATGTTGAAGAACTGTCTTCTATCATTAATATGGAGGCAATACAAAGTGCAAAACCTAAGGTTCTCGTTAATGCCCTTGGTGGTAGTGGACTAGGTTATTGGCGAGCTATTAAAGAGCGCTATAATCTCAATATGGATATTATCAATGATGAATATGATCCAACCTTTAGCTTTATGACGTATGACCATGATGGTAAGGTCCGCATGGATTGTTCTTCAGAATACGCTATGGCCGATGTTATTAAGCAAATAGGTAATTACGATTTGGCTGTTGGTAACGATCCCGATTACGATCGTTATGGTATTGTTAGTGCAGAAGGGCTTGCTTCACCAAATGCATTCCTCGTAGCCGCTGCCGATTATCTATTCACAACTCGTGGTTGGAAGGATAAAGGGGTAGGTAAAACGGTTGTTTGTACAACCATGATTGATAAGTGGGCATCCGTTAAAGAAATTTCCGTGTATGAAGTTCCAGTAGGCTTTAAATACTTTAGCTCTCTATTATTCGATGGGGAAATTGGCATTGGAGGCGAAGAATCTGCTGGGGCATCCTTCCTCAAAAAAGATGGTACAGTATGGACCACAGATAAAGACGGCATGGTAATGGCTCTCTTAGCGATGGAGATGTACGCTGTAATGGGCGTCACTGTTGAGAGACTGTATAACAATATTGTGGAAGGCTGTGGAGATCCTCGATTTGGTCGTATTGATGCGGCTTGTACAAAGGAGGCCAAGGCTAAGTTGAAACAGTTAAATGCTAGCTCTATTACAGCTACAGAGGTCGATGGTGATGCTATTACGAATGTACGCACGACATCCTTGTACAAGGATATGCCTATCGATGGTGTTCGTGTAGAAACAGAAACAGGCTGGTTTGTAGCACGTCCATCTGGTACTGAAGATTTATATAAAATTTATGGTGAAAGCTATAAAGGGGACAAAGGTCTTATCGCATTGTTAACTGCTGGTGAAGAGATTGTAACAAGTGCTTTGTCTGACGAAGTGTAACATGTTGTTTTCACTAGAAAACTCATAAAGATTTCACTCATGAAAAATAATAAATGTGTTATAATATATTAATATAGTTTATTGAATGCCTTATATGAATGCCCTATACTGGCTATATAGTTTGTAGTGCTTAGAGAAGGTGATGTTATGAAATTAGTTGTTACCGTTGTCGGCGTAGACCGCGTTGGTATCATTGCTGGGGTTAGTACCGTACTCGCTAACTACGGTGTAAATATTATGTCCATTAATCAGACCATCCTTGATGGCGTTTTCAATATGATTATGATGTGTGAAACCAAGTCTGAAGATATGAAAAATCTTACAGCTATCCAAGCGGCTTTAACGACTCAAGGTAAAGAACTAGGTGTTGAAATCCGTGCACAACATGCTGATATTTTCTTGAGCATGCACCGTGTAGGATAGGAGGCACTTATGTTATCTATCGACAATATTTTAGAAACGAATCAGATGATTCATGATAACAAGCTTGATGTGCGTACTATTACGATGGGGATCAGCTTGCTCGAATGCGCATCTAGTTCTGGTAAAGAGTTGTGTGACCGTATTTATGACCGTATTACAAAAGAGGCAGAACACCTTGTATCTACGGGTGAAGATATTGAACGCGAGTTCGGTATTCCTATTATCAACAAGCGTATTTCTGTAACACCCATTTCTCTTGTAGCAGGTGGTAGTGATTTAACATCCTATGTTCCTGTGGCGGAAGCTATGGATCGTGCTGCAAAAACTGTAGGTGTTAATTTTATCGGCGGCTTTTCTGCGCTTGTAACAAAGGGCGCTACACGAGCTGATCGTATTTTGATTGACTCTATTCCTGAAGCGCTGGCAACTACGGATATTGTTTGTAGCTCTGTTGCGGTGGGTTCAACTAAAACTGGTATCAACATGGACGCAGTGCGCGATATGGGTATCATCGTTAAGAGAACCGCAGAACTTACAAAGAATAATGATGCTCTTGGTTGTGCTAAACTCGTTATTTTCTGTAATCCTGTAGAGGATAATCCGTTTATGGCGGGTGCTTTCTTCGGGGTAACAGAAGGGGATAGTGCTATTTCTGTGGGCGTATCTGGCCCGGGTGTTGTAAAACATGCGCTTGAATCCGTTCGAGGACAAGCCTTTGACGTTGTAGCAGAAACGATTAAACGTACTGCTTTCAAAATCACGCGCGTAGGTCAATTGGTAGCGCAAGAGGCATCTCGTCGTCTTGGTAAACCATTTGGTATTATCGATTTATCTTTGGCGCCAACGCCAGCTGTAGGTGACTCTGTAGCTCATGTTCTTGAAGAAATGGGCTTGTCCTCTTGTGGGTGTCATGGCACTACAGCAGCACTAGCATTACTTAATGATGCGGTGAAAAAAGGTGGTCTTATGGCTTCCTCTCACGTAGGTGGGCTTAGTGGTGCATTCATTCCTGTCTCAGAAGATGCAGGCATGATTGATGCTGTATCCTGTGGCAGTTTGACACTTGATAAATTAGAGGCCATGACATGTGTATGTTCTGTAGGTCTTGATATGATTGCTATTCCTGGAGACACTACTGCTGATACCATTTCTGCTATCATTGCAGATGAATCAGCAATTGGTATGATTAATAATAAGACAACTGCGGTTCGTGTAATTCCTGTACCTGGTAAGACTGTTGGAGAGGTTGTTGAGTTTGGTGGATTATTAGGCTATGCTCCTATTATTGAAGTGAGTCCATATAGTGCAGCCGAGTTCATTGCCCGTGGTGGAAGAATTCCTGCTCCTATTCGTAGCTTAACGAATTAATCCGTTTTTACAACCTACTTGTTGGAGGTGTCTTATGAGTGAATATGTGCTCGATTATGTGTGGGCCTTTGCACTAGCGCTCATCATAACCTTTGCACTTACCCCATTGGTAAAACGCTTTGCCGTTGCTGTTGGGGCAATAGATAAGCCTGATGCTCGAAAAGTGCATCATGGTGCGATTCCACGACTTGGTGGATTAGCAATCTTTCTCGGTTATGTGGGATCGGTTCTTTTTAACAATTCCATCCCGCATGATCATAAATTGTTTGGGTTTGTCCTTGGTACGGTCATTTTGGTGCTAGTTGGTATTTGGGACGACATTAAACAAATTGAGCCAAAAACTAAGTTAATGGGACAAATTATAGCAGCTGCTATTCTGGTGGCTTATGATATTCGAGTAGACTTCATTAACCTTCCTTGGGGTGGTGTAGTATATCTCAAGTATTGGGCTATTCCATTGACTATTTTCTGGATAGTTGGTTTTACAAATATTGTAAACCTAATTGATGGACTTGATGGCTTGGCTGCAGGTATTTCCTTTATCGCATGTATCGCTGTTTGTGCAATGACATTGCAACTTGGTCAAACCGACCTCGCTTGTATTTCTCTTGCCTTGGCAGGTGCAACGGTAGGCTTCTTACGGTATAACTTTAACCCTGCAAAGATCTTTATGGGTGATACGGGCTCTATGCTTCTCGGTTATACATTGGCTGCTATTTCTGTTATGGGCGCCGTTAAAACGGCTGCTACCATTGCATTAGTAGTACCAGCTATCGTATTAGGTTTGCCGATTTTGGATACCTTATTTGCCATTGTGCGCCGTAAAATCAGTGGGCGTCCCATCTTTAAACCCGATAAAGGTCATGTTCACCATCGCTTATTGGCACAAGGATTAACACAAAAGCAAGCTGTATTGTTGATGTATGCAGTAACAGCTCTTTTCGGTGGTGTATCTGTTATCGTTGCAGAGGTTAATGCTTGGGTCGGTGCGACCTTAGTATTAGTAATTTTCTTGTGTAGTATCTATATTGCACGACGCCTTGGTGTTATCATGCATAGTGATGCGGCAGGGCATCCGTTACCACGTCCTACAATTGAACGCAGCGACTCGGATGATACCATATCCTTTGATCGCGATGAATTGGCTAAAGCTTTGGAGAATACTGATGATTCTCATAAGGAATAACCATCTGTGGGGTGCTTGGCGCCCCATTTTTTCTATCCTACTACGTTGGAGGCAACTATGTTAAAAGTTATGACAATCTTTGGTACAAGACCTGAGGCTATCAAGATGGCTCCTCTTGTAAAAGCGTTACAAGCAGCACCAGATATGGAACCTATCGTAACCGTTACGGCACAGCATCGAGATATGCTCGATCAAGTACTAAACTTGTTTAATATTACCCCAGACTATGATTTAAATATTATGAGTCAAGGTCAAACACTATATGATGTAACTAATCGTGCTTTGATGGGCCTTAAAGATGTATTAGAAGAAGCAAAACCTGATGTGGTACTCGTTCATGGTGATACTACAACTACCTTTGCTGGGGCCTTGGCTTCTTTCTACCAAGAAATTCCTGTAGGTCACGTGGAAGCAGGATTACGGACAGGTGATATTTACTCTCCGTTCCCTGAAGAGATGAATCGCAAATTGACGGGCTCTATTGCGACGTATCACTTTGCGCCTACTTCTAGTTCTGAAAGCAATTTAAAAAAAGAAAATATTAATACAGAACATCTTTATGTAACGGGTAATACTGTTATCGATGCTCTTGATACGACGGTGCAAGACAACTATGTATTCGATGATGCAGCTATTAATGCTCTTGATTCTGAAAAACGCACGGTCCTTGTTACCACACATCGTCGAGAAAACTTAGGCGAACCTATGCGTCATGTATATCAAGCTATTCGAGATTTAATTAATGAATTTGAAGATATTCAAGTTGTTTTCCCTGTACATAAGAATCCTAAAGTTCGCCAAGTTGTACAAGAGGAACTTGGTTCTGTGGAGCGTGTTACATTAATTGACCCTCTTGATTATGAACCGTTTGCAAACTTGATGGCTAAATCTTACTTGATTCTTACTGATTCTGGTGGGATTCAAGAGGAAGCGCCTGCCCTTGGTAAACCAGTGCTCGTACTACGTGATACTACAGAACGTCCTGAGGCGGTAGAAGCAGGTACCGTTCGTCTTGTAGGTACTAATAAGGATATAGTACATAAAGCAGCTCATGAATTATTGAGCAATGCTGAAGCATATAAATTGATGTCTAATTCTGTTAATCCCTATGGTGACGGTAAAGCATCTGAACGCATTATCCAAGCGTTACGCCATGAGTTTTTAGGTGATGCAAATCGCCCTGAACGTTTTGGTAAATAATATGGATAAGGATCTTGTGAAAGCCCTCGCCATGGCAACTTCGGCGGGGGTAACACTGGTCTCCTGTATAGGTGGTTTTATTTGGCTAGGTCATAAATTAGATAGTTGGCTACAAACGGAGCCACTCTGTATGGTCATATTTGGCCTAATAGGAGCTATAACAGGATTTTATATGCTATATAAACAAGTTAAGTAGTGAGGTATGTATGAATCAATATATAAAATTCATAGTGCGCGTGCTGCTGACTTGTTTTTTTATTGCCTTTTTAGGGGTGATAATACAGGTTGCATGCGGATTACAACACTATGTATGGGGCTGGCTGTGGGGTATTTTTATAATGGTGCTCTACTTGCTTAGCCTTGCATTACATGGTCAAGCAATTATATTAGGTGATCCTTATAAGGCTGTTCGTAAGGCGCGCAGACAGATGATATGGCGTCTCTTATTAGTAGGCTCTTTGGTGGTCTTAGGATTGAAAATCCAAGGAATAGAGGCTATTAGTATGTTTATTGGTATTGCACTGATACAACCTGTATTATATGTAGTGTACTGGTTGCTTAGTCGACATTTCTAATCTCGTGATTATATGTATTCCAATAATGCATTATGCACAAAATATTTATGAGTAATTGGAATTGTTTACCCTTCAAGTGTTGATTATATATCTATAACGATGTATGATGATACATATATATTATAT
>OGET01000503.1_pt1 | contig 16285 bp, 9 predicted proteins | sample 1570771 | NCBI WGS metagenome assembly OGET01 (sample SAMEA2582032, study PRJEB24529) | metagenome | biome: Human gut stool | place: China | collected 2011 | reverse complement strand
CGCTGGCGGTGGGGCGTGTTATGACCCCGGTGCTTGCCATGACGGTGGTGCGGGAAGCTGCCATTGCCGCCTTTGTACCGGAGAAGTTCTACACGGTCGCCCTGACTCTTGCAGACGGCGGCTCCGCATCCAGCAAACGGTTTGCACAGAAAATGGATGCCGAACGGTTGCTATCCAAATGCCGAAAGGAGGAGCGTGTCACGGTGCAGAAGATGAAGCGCAAGGAAAAGTACGAAAGTCCGCCGCCGCTCTATGACCTTACCGCATTGCAGCGGGATGCCAACCGTCTGCTGGGATTTACGGCACAACAGACCTTGGATTATGCCCAAAGTCTTTACGAAAAACGGCTCATCACCTATCCCCGCACGGACAGCCGCTTTTTGACGGAAGATATGGCGGCATCCATTCCGGGGCTGGTGACGGACACGGGCAAGGTGTTTGCCGTGGAGAAACCGCTTCCCATCCATGTGCGGCAGGTCATCAACGGCAGCAAAGTCACCGACCACCATGCGCTGCTGCCCACGAAAAGCATGGCAAACGCAGACCTTGCCGCACTCCCTGTGGGGGAGCGGAATGTCCTGCGGTTGATTGCCGCACGGCTGCTCTGCGCCGTAGGCGAACCGCACCGCTATGCAGAAACCACGCTCACCACCGAATGTGCAGGGGAGGAATTTACCGCCAACGGCAAGGTGGTTCTGTCGGAGGGCTGGAAAGCCATGGAGCGGAAAATGCTGGGCGAACTGTTGGGCAAGCAGAAAGAACAGGCTACTCTGCCAGATGTGCAGGAGCAGAGCCAGTGCAGCATTGTCGTTGCCGAACTGAAAGAGGGTCAAACGACCCCGCCAAAGCACTTTACCGAGGACACCCTGCTGCACGCTATGGAAACCGCCAGTGCAGACAGTATGCCGGAGGGCGTGGAGCGTCAGGGCATCGGCACCCCGGCCACCCGCGCCGCAACTATTGAAAAGCTGGTGCAGAAGGGCTTTCTGGAACGGAAGGGCAACAAGAAAACCAAGGTGCTGCTGCCCACGGACAAGGGCAAAGCCCTCGTCACCGTGATGCCCGAAGAAATCCAATCCCCGGAAATGACCGCCGATTGGGAAACAAAACTGCTGCGAATCGAGCGTGGCGAAATGGAGCCGAGTGAATTTATGACCGAGATCAATACGATGATTACCGAACTGGTAAAGAACACGGAAATGAAAAAAGGAGCGAATGCGCTTATGAAAAACAAAATTATTGGTGTCTGCCCCAACTGCGGTGCAAATGTTGTGGAGCGTGAAAAGGGTTGGTTCTGCGAGAACCGGGAGTGCCGTTTCGTGTTGTGGAAGGACAATGCGTTCTTCAAGCGTCTGGGCAAGCGGCTGGATTCCCATGTTGCGGACAAGCTGCTGCGGGATGGTCGGGTCCGTCTGAAGGACTGCAAGAGTGCCAAGGGCAAGACCTACAACGCCGCTGTGCTGCTGTCCACCGAACCCGATGGCCGCAGCAAGTTCTCGCTGGAATTTGAGGGTGGATGCTGATGGAGCAGAAAACGGAAGCCCTCTATCTCATCAATAGGGACCGATTCCTGCATCTGTGGGAAAACGATGCCGGTGTCAGCTTTGCCACCTACGACTGCGCGAACGGTGCGCCGCTGGAAAGTGGTCAGATTTCCAAGCAAAATCTGCCGCCGGATGGCCGCAACGCCATTCCTGCTGCCCGGAACTGGTATCTGTTTGAACTTTCCAGCGATGACCGTAAAGCGATTCAGGAGGTCAGCTTGCAGCACCTCGACACCATCCCGCAGTCTGGTGTCCGCAGGCGGCGCATCTGGGATGACCCCACGATTCCCAGAGATGATGTCCGGCTCATCAACAGCCACTATGATGATCTCTACCGGGTGCCGAATCATGGTGTGATTCAGGTTGACCGTTCCGATGGCAACAGTTACACGGCACGGGTCGAGCATCTGGACGACTATCATTTTGATCTGGGCGAGTACGGAAACGTCTATCACATCTGTCAGTTCGGCGAGATGATGGAGCGCACCGGCTCGACCGCCTATCCTGAGATTCAGACACAGGACGAGCAGGGCGCATGGGAGCTGGGCGGCAAAGGCTATCTTGCCATCCAGTCCTGTGAAGATGGCTGGGATTATACCCTTTGTCACAGCGATTATTCTGTGATGGATGGTGGACAGATCGACGCACCCGAATTGACGATTCAGGAAGTCCGGGAGCAGATTCTGGAAGCGCACCACATGGAAAAGGGGCGGCGTGTGCTGAAGGACTATGACCTCATCATGGACAAAGTTGCCGAAGCCGAAGAACTGGGGCTGTCCAATCGCCCTTCCACGCTGGAAAAGCTGGCAGAGCTGGCGGGCGCAAGAGAAAAATGTGATGCCCCGGAATGCAACCCTTTTGGATGTAAGAAAGTGAGGGATGCCCATGAACTTTAACCATGAAGAACTCATGCTGATGATGCTCTACAACACCGGCACCCGGATGGGGCTTATCCACGAACTGCGGCTCATGCAGTGCTACCTGATGCCTGACGAAACTGCCCTGCGGGAGTTGTCGGAGAGTGTTATCGAAAAGCTGAAACTGCTGACCGATGCCGAGTTTGCCGAACTGGAATTTCCGCTCGACTGAATTTTGCCGCCTGCGGGCGGCGTACATACGCTCTTTTACAATGCCATTTGGTGTGGTATACTGAACTCGACAAATCGAAACTTTGCGACGGTTCCAGTTTTTGAAACCCTCAAAAGTATGGTCTTGATAGCACCAGCGGATTCATGTTATACTAATGATACTTTATCAATTTCGATTCACAAAAAAGAAAGCGAGGCTTGCCAATGGACACCACAAAACGCTCTCCCCTTGACCGCCTGCTCTTTGCCACTTTTCTGAAAGGCCGCACATCTTCCCGTGATGTATGGGAAGAAAAGGGCGATATGACCCCCGAAGATAACCAGAAGATCATCGAGGAGACCAACGAGATCATCAACGATGATTCCACCTATCCCTTCATCAGCTACCTGTCCGACCTGCTTGCAAAATCCAAACCCTCCGATGAGGCGGTCATAAAACTGCACGACTGCATTGAAAAAGTTGCAGTTACGTTGGGGCAGGACAGCACCGATGTGTTCCGTGCGCTCCTTGCAAAACTGATCGAGGAGCCGGAAGAAAAGCAGACCTTTGACCGTCTGCTGGAGATGGCCGAGAAATTGGCGGCAAAGCACTGAGATAACTTTACGAGGTGATTTCAATGAGCTACGGATGGGCAACTGTTTTCACTTTAGCGGCATGGTTTGCAGGACTTGTGATTGATGTAAATGTGCGGGTCGGCGACCTCGGTTTACGAACCGTGCTTCCCGTCATCGTGATGGGGTGCTGCGTTATGAAGTACATAAAGGACAATAGCAAATAATCTTATCTCAATACACTTTCCAGCGGGCGACCACAAAACGGTTGCCCGCTCTTTTTATGCTCAAAAAAAGAAGGGAGGAACGCTATGCCAAGCAAAACCGAAGAATATCTCGCCCTTGCCCAGCGCACGGCCAACGGCTTGACCCGATACTGGGAAAGCTGGACGGACTACCTGACCACCGCATCCCGGCTGTACAAGTACAGTTTTGCGGACCAGCTCATGATCTACGCCCAGCGCCCCGATGCCACCGCCTGCGCCGAATTTGACATTTGGCGCAACCGGATGAACCGCTATGTCAGGCGTGGCTCTAAGGGCATCGCCTTGCTGGATGAATCCAGCGGATTCCCGCGCCTGCACTACGTTTTCGATGTGTCGGACACCGGGGTGCGCCGCAATTCCCGTGACCCGGAGGTGTGGCAGCTCGGTCCCGATTTGGTGCAGCCGGTTTCAGAAATGCTCGCCGCCACCTACGGCATCAGCGGAGAGCGTGTCAGCCAGCAGCTTGCGGATGTTGCCGGGAAACTGGTGGCAGATTACTGGGACAACAACAGTGGTGACATTCTCGCCATCGTTGACGGTTCGCTTCTGATGGATTATGATGAAGCCGGTGTGGAGATGCAGTTCAAGTCCGCTGCCGCCATCAGTGTCACCTACACGCTGCTGGAACGCTGTGGTCTTGAGCCTGCCGGGTGGTTCGACAAGGACGATTTTCAGGCGATCTACAATTTCTCCACCCCGGATAGTGTTTACGCCCTCGGCGCAGCCGTCAGCGACATGAGCCGGGAGGTGCTGCGCAACATCGAGCGCACCGTAAAAACAACCATTCGCCGCCGCAATGCAGAAAGGAGCCAATATGAATACGAACAGCAGGAACGTGACCTACTCGACCGTCGGGGATTACCTTCTCCCGAACCTGACCCTGAACCAGCCCCGGAAGCCACTGGGCAAGTACGGCAGGCTGCGCCGGACGTACCTGATGAACCATCGCCCGGTGCTGTACAACTCGATGCTCCTGAACGGGAGCCTGTACCCGCATCTGATGGAGGTGGAGCAGACGGCAGAGAGCCGGATGCAGCAGACCATGGCGCAGTTGCTGAAACAGACCCCGGCCCCGGACAAGGAGCAGAATCAGATGGCGTGGGTGCAGCACATGAACAGTCTGAAAGCACAGGCCGAGGAACTGGTGCTGAACGAACTGATTTACAGTTAAGTTTCTTCGATGCCCACATTTCCACCGAAGCCAAACAAATTGAATCCATCGACCAAGCGGAGAGCGAAAAATCGCCCTCCGCTTTTGTTTTGTCGCAGGTGGAGATTGAAAATGCGCTGCGGAGAGGTTCCAATGTTGAAGGCAGCAAACTTCGGATATGGAAAATTTATCAGTTGCAGCCTGACCGAAAACTCCGGGCAAAAGCTCTTGCCAACGAATATGCACCGTATGGCCCCGGCGGTTCTTCACACACTTATCTGGACGGAAGCAGTGGTTGGCTTGACCATGACAGCAAGGGTCTGACGTTTGAGCATTATCCCGACCATCAGAAAGTGCTTCTCCGCTGGGATCGGGTCGAAAAATATATTGACCTGATGATTCAGTCTGACCGCTACCTGTCGGACAAAGAAAGAAGAGCCATCGACTTTCCCCTTGAACTGAACGCCGCCAGTGCAGCCGAGTACACTGCATTAAAGGCGCAGCACCCGGATACTCTGGTTGGATTTGAAGCTGGCGGCAATTTTATGTTCTATGGAGAAGATGCTGCCAAGGTCGCAAAAGTTCTCAACAGTGCTTTGTTTACGAGAGAAACAGCACTGGGCGAAGTTCAGGTCACAGGCTTTCCACCTAGCTTATGGGCAAGAAAGTCAAAAGAATTGTGGTCTGCGGGCAATGATGTTTACCTTGCCGGATTGAACGAAGATGGGACTCATCACCAGACTAAACATCTGCACAAAGAGGACTATCTGCCCATCGGCTCCATCATCAATATGGATGGCCGGAAATTTCGGATTGACGGAGTGGATTTTGATAAGGGCAAGGTTTCCTTGCAGGATATGGCACTGGCCGACCTGCGGATGCCAATTTTTCGGGAAGAACCGCTATCTGTTGTCCGGGAATTGTACGAACAGCAGGACGAGGCCCTTGACACTGCTCCCGAAAAGGCCGTTGATTATAAGGTCGGTGACAATGTTATCGTTGACCTTCCTACCCGAACCATCGAAGGAAAAATCGGCTATGTGGGCGAAACGGATGTTCGCATCGACACCAGCGCACACGGGCAGTCGTGGGATAACGAAGTTATCAACAAGCAACAATTTGAGGGAGGTCTGCGGCAGGTTGAGCCGCAACTTTCCGACGAAGAACTGGATGCACTGCCCATCTCTGCCGTGGTGGACGGAAAGGTGCAGACCCTCCCGGATGCCGCTGCCTTGGATGAAGCCCTGAACGCTGTGCCTGCTGGGAACTTCCACATCACGGACGACCATCTGGGCGAGGGCGGCGCAAAGCAGAAATATGCCCGGAATATCGAAGCCATCCGCACTTTGTTCAAGCTGGAACAGGAGCACCGTGGTGCCACCGCCGAGGAACAGCAGGTGCTCTCCCAGTATGTGGGCTGGGGCGGTCTGGCAGATGCCTTTGACCCCGGCAAAGATAGTTGGGCAAAGGAATATACGGAATTGAAGGGACTGCTTTCCGAGGACGAGTACGCCGCCGCACGTTCCAGCACCCTGAACGCTCACTACACCAGTCCCACCGTGATCCGTGGCATCTACGGTGCCGTGGAGCGCATGGGTTTCCGCAGCGGTAACATTCTGGAACCTAGTATGGGCGTGGGCAACTTCTTTGGAATGCTGCCCTCCAGCATGGCAGACAGTCGGCTGTACGGCGTGGAACTGGATTCCATCACCGGGCGCATTGCCAAAAAGCTGTACCCGCAGGCTGACATTACCGTGGCTGGCTTTGAGACCGCCGACCGCCGTGATTTCTACGATTTGGCGGTGGGCAACGTGCCTTTTGGTCAGTACAAGGTCAACGACAAGGCGTACAACAAACTTGGTTTTAGCATCCACAATTATTTCTTTGCGAAAGCCATCGACCAAGTGCGTCCGGGCGGCATAGTGGCGTTCGTCACCAGCCGCTATACTATGGACAGCAAGGACAGCACCGCCCGCAAGCACATGGCAGAGCGTGCTGACCTGTTGGGGGCTATCCGTCTGCCCAACAACGCTTTCCGTGCCAACGCTGGCACGGATGTTGTCAGCGACATTATCTTTTTGCAAAAACGTGACCGTCCCATTGACCATGAGCCGGACTGGGTGCAGTTGGGCAAAACAGAAGATGGCTTTGCCATTAACCAGTATTTCGTAGACCACCCGGAGATGATTCTGGGCGTACTCTCCACCGAAAGCACCCAGTATGGACGAGAGGAATTGACCGTTGCTCCCATCGAGGGTGCAAACCTTGCAGACCAGCTTGCAGAAGCGGTGCAGCATATTGAGGGGCAATACACCGAAGTTGAGGTAGAAACACCAGATATTGCGGATGCCGAAAACGAGAAGCATATTCTCCCGGCTGACCCGGATGTGAAAAACTTCTCCTACACGGTGGTGGACGGTGAGGTGTTCTACCGGGAAAATTCCGTGATGACACAGGTGGAACTGTCCGACACCGCCAAGGGGCGTGTCACCGGCATGGTAGAGCTGCGGCAGATCGTCAACGAACTGATTGACCAGCAGTTGAACGACTACCCGGACGAGGACATCAAGGCAACGCAGGAGCATTTGAACGCCGCCTACGATGCTTTTACCGCAAAGTACGGTCTGCTGAACGACCGCAAAAACGGGCGGCTGTTTGAGCAGGATTCCTCCTACTATCTGCTGTGTTCGCTGGAAAATCTGGACGAGCAGGGGCAGCTTAAATCTAAGGCAGCGATGTTCACGAAACGGACGATTCGCCCGGAGCGCACCGTTACCAGCGTGGATACCCCCAGTGAAGCGTTGGCGGTGTCCATCGGGGAGCATGGCAAGGTGGACTTGCCCTATATGGCGGAGCTGTTGGGCACGCCCGGTGACTATGGGCGCATTACCACCGAACTTTCCGGCGTGATCTTCAAAGACCCTGCCGCCGACCCTACCGACCCCGAAGCGGGCTGGCAGATGGCAGACGAATATCTGTCCGGCAATGTCCGGGCAAAGCTGCGGATGGCACAGTTTGCGGCAGAGACCAACCCGGAATTTGCCGTCAATGTGGAGGCACTGACCAAGGCGCAGCCCAGAGAACTGGAAGCCTCTGAAATTGATGTGCGCTTGGGTGCAACGTGGCTGGACCCGGACATTATTCAGAAGTTTATGACCGAAACCTTCCAGATCCCCTACTATCTGCGTCATGCGGTCAAGGTGAGATATTCTCCGTATACCGCTGAGTGGCGTGTGGAGGGCAAGACTGCCACCGGGCGGAGTGACATCATTTCGTCCGAAACCTACGGCACTAGCAGAGCCAACGCCTATAAAATTTTGGAGGAGACCCTGAACCTGAAGGATGTCCGCATCTACGACACCATCGAGGATGCCGAGGGCAAACCCAAGCGTGTGCTGAACAAGCGGGAGACTATGCTGGCGCAGCAGAAACAACAGGTCATCAAGGATGCCTTTGCAAACTGGGTCTGGCAAGATCCCCAGCGGCGCATTGCGCTGGTGAAGCAGTACAACGAGCTGTTCAACAGCACCAGACCCCGTGAATACGATGGCTCCCACATCAAATTCGTGGGCATGAACCCAGAGATCACCCTCCGGGAACACCAGCGCAACGCCATCGCCCATGTGCTTTATGGCGGTAATACGTTGCTTGCACACGAAGTGGGCGCAGGCAAGACCTACGAAATGGCGGCATCTGCCATGGAAGCAAAACGCCTTGGTTTGTGCCAGAAAAGCCTTTTTGTCGTGCCCAACCATCTGACAGAGCAGTGGGCATCGGAGTTTTTGAACCTCTACCCTAATGCTAAGTTGCTGGTGGCACGGCGCAAGGACTTTGAGACCGCCAACCGCAAAAAATTCTGCGCCCGCATCGCCACCGGCGACTACGATGCCGTCATCATCGGGCACAGCCAGTTTGAGCGCATCCCGCTGTCCTTTGAGCGGCAGGAGCGTATCATTCAGGAGCAAATTTATGAAACGCTTGCCGCCATCAACGAGCTGAAAGTCCACGCAGGCGAGAATTTCAGTATCAAACAGATGGAAAAGACCCGGAAAACGCTGGAAACTAAGCTGGAAAAGCTGCGCTCCGATGAGCGTAAGGATGATGTAATTACCTTTGAGCAACTGGGCGTTGACAGGCTCTTTGTGGATGAGAGCCATTTTTACAAGAACCTCTTTTTGACCACAAAAATGCGAAATGTCGCAGGATTATCCACCAGCGAAGCGCAAAAATCCAGCGATATGTTTGGCAAGTGCAGATACTTGGACGAGATCACCGGAGGGCGTGGCGTGGTGTTTGCCACGGGTACACCCGTGAGCAATTCCATGACCGAGCTGTACACGGTCATGCGCTATCTGCAATACAGCACCCTCCAGCAGAAAAAGCTGACCCACTTCGACTGTTGGGCATCTACCTTTGGTGAGACCACCACCGCCATCGAGCTTGCTCCCGAAGGTACAGGGTATCGGGCGAGGACTAGATTTGCCAAGTTCTTTAACCTGCCGGAACTGATGTCCATGTTCAAGGAGGTTGCAGACATCAAGACTGCCGATCAGCTTCATCTGCCTGTGCCGGAGGCAAAGTTTGAAACGGTGGTGGCAAAGCCGTCCGACCTCCAAAAGGAGATGGTGCAGGAGCTGAGCAAGCGTGCCGCCGAGATTCACTCCGGCACGGTGGATGCGTCTGTGGACAATATGCTCTGCGTCACCAACGATGGCAGAAAGATTGGCTTGGATGTTCGCCTGATGAACCCCATGCTGCCGGATGACCCCAACAGTAAGTTAAACGTCTGTGTGCAGAATGTGCTGAAAATCTGGGAGGAGGGCAAAGACCAGAAGCTGACCCAGCTTTTGTTCTGCGACCTCTCCACCCCGAAAAACGACGGCAATTTTAACGTCTATGACGATATTCGCAAAAAGCTGATTGCCGCCGGTGTGCCGGAAAACGAGATCGAGTTCATCCACAATGCCGACACCGAAGCAAAAAAGGCAGCGCTCTTTTCCAAAGTGCGCTCCGGCGATGTGCGAGTGTTGCTCGGAAGTACGGCGAAAATGGGAGCCGGAACCAACGTCCAATCGCGGCTTGTGGCGGTGCACCACTTGGACGTGGGCTGGAAGCCCAGCGACATGACCCAGCGCAATGGGCGCATCATCCGGCAGGGCAATATGAATAAGGAAGTCAAGGTGTTCAATTACGTCACGGAAGGGACATTTGACAGCTACCTCTTCCAGACTCTTGAGAATAAACAGCGATTCATCAGCCAAATCATGACTTCCAAATCCCCGGTGCGCTCCTGCGAGGACGTAGACGAGCAGGCGCTTTCCTATGCGGAAATCAAAGCACTGTGTGCCGGAAATCCGCTCATCAAGGAGAAAATGGACTTGGATGTACAGGTGGCAAAGCTGAAGGTGCTGAAAGCCGACCACCAGAGCCAGAAATTCCGCTTGCAGGACAAATTGCTGACCAAGTTCCCGGCTGACATTCAGGAAACGAACGCCCACATTGCCGGGCTGAAAGCCGATGCACAGCTTGCCGCCGCCCATCCACAGGGCAAGGAGGAGTTTTGCGGCATGGTCATCAAGGGTGTTGCCTACGACGAGAAAAAGACCGCCGGTGAGCGTCTGGTGCTTGCCTGCTCCGAGTTGCCCAACGCCGAGGAAAAAGTCATCGGCAGCTACCGGGGCTTTGAACTGTCCCTGCGGTTCGATGCTTTCCGCACGGAGTATCAGGCACTTTTGAAAGGGCAGCGGAAGTACACGGTGCCCTTGGGCACCGACCCTTTGGGCAACATCATTCGTCTGGATAACTCCCTGAACAATTTCCCGGAGCGTATCACCGCCGCAGAAAACGAGCTGGATACCCTGCATCAGCAGCAGGCAGCGGCACAGATTGAGGTGGAAAAGCCCTTCCCGCAGGAGGAAGAACTGGCAGAGAAGTCCGCACGACTTGCAGAATTGAACGCTCAGTTGGATGTGGACGAAAAGAGCCACGAGCCGGAACAGGATGAGGAAGAACAGGAGGATGCACCTCGCCGTCCCTCGGTGCTGGCGGCACTGGAAGAAAAGTCGGACAAGACGGAGCCGGTGAAGCCCTTCCGCAGTTATTACGACAAGGATGGTGATGCCCGGTGAGCGACCGCCGCGACCAGCAACTCCATTTCCGGGTCAGCAAGCCGGAATTGGAGCGGATTCGGAACAAAATGGAAGCCAGCGGCATCCTGAGCATTGGCTCCTATCTGCGCAAGATGGCACTGGACGGGTATTGTCTGCATCTGGATCTGCCGCAGCTGCGCCGGATGGCGTATCTTTTGCAGATGTGCAGCAACAATCTGAACCAGTACGCCAAAGTAGCCAATGAAAACGGTCAGATTTATACTGCCGATCTGGAGGATTTGCGCGCCCGGTTGGATGAACTGATCAGCGTCAGCAAGCAAATTCTTGCAAAGCTGACCGAGCTGTAACACTGCCCGCAGTCAAACACTGCGGGTTACATAAATTTTATTAGCATAAGGATTACCACTCATCTTCGTCCTCGTCATCCTTATTGAGCAGTAAATCTTCAAATTCATCGGCATCATCCGACGCAAGCCGTTCCGGGTGGAAGCGCATATCAAGCTGCTCCTGCGCAAGCTTCCGAATCTCAGGCCGCTTGTCATGGGCTTTGTTGTTCAGCCATTTTATTTGTTCTTTGGAAAGTCTCCATGGCAAAGAAAGCAGCTTGTTTTCGATCATCTGCGCAGAGCGTACATCTGGCGGCAGAGCAGCGCACTTTTTACAGATGTGCGCTGTATGACCTTTGCCCGGAAACTTTTCATTTGCTTTGTACTCGTCGCAGACTTTACAATAATGTCCGTGCTTTTTCATGGGACAGATTCCTTTCACAGATATTTTTACCAGTGTATCAGATTTTGAAGTCAATTCCAATTTATTTTTAAGAAAAGGGGGCGTTCGATGGCCGCAACACGTTTGATTGCGCTGCACAAAAACAAGGGCAAGTCGGTTGCGGCCTGCCTGAAAAGCCGCACGGACTATGCGCAGAATCCTGACAAAACGAACAAGGGAGAGTTGGTCAGCAGCTATGAGTGCAGCCCCTTGACCGCAGACGAAGAATTTATGCTCTCCAAACGCCAGTATGAGTTGATGACTGGGCGCAGGCAGAAAAGCGATGTGATTGCCTATCAAATTCGACAGTCCTTCAAGCCCGGTGAGATTACCGCCGAGGAAGCCAACAAGGTGGGCTATGAACTTGCCATGCGGTTTACCAAGGGCAAATACGCTTTTATCGTTGCCACCCACACAGACCGGGAACACATCCACAATCACATTATCTACAACTCCACTGCGCTGGACAGCACCCGAAAATTTCGGGATTTTTTATTATCCGGGCTGGCCGTGCAGCGGTTGAGCGATTTGATTTGTCTGGAACATCAGCTGTCTGTTATTGAAATCAAGCCGTACCGAGAGCGGCAGAAGCGCACCCTTTATCCACCCAGAGAAAGTAATCGTGATAAGCTGTGTGCCGTAATCGACAACATCCTGCTGAACGAGAGGCCCGCAAATTTCGAGGGCTTTCTTCAAAAGCTGGAACAGCAGGGCTACGAAATCAAACGGGGAAAGTACACTTCGGTCAAAGGAACACGGCAGAAACGCTTTATCCGTTTTCGGACACTGGGCGCGGGATACAGTGAAGATGAAATCAAGGCGGTCATTGCCGGAGAATCCGAACACCGCCCGTATCAGAAGCAGCCACCGAAAGAGCAGCCGTTCCACCTGTTGGTGGACATTCAGGCAAAACTCTCCGAGGGCAAAAGCGAAGGCTATGCACGGTGGGCTAAACGCTACAATTTGAAAGAGATGTCCAAGACCCTGATTTTTTTGCAGGAAAATAAAATCGGCAGCATTGAGGAGATGCAGGAGCGTGTGGATGCTGCTACTGCTCACTATCACGAACTGGGCGATTCCATTAAAGATTCTGAAAATCGACTGGCAGAAATTGCGGTGCTGAAAGCACACATCATCAACTACGCCAAGACGCGACCAGTCTATGATGCCTACCGAAAGACCGGATACAGCAAGCACTTTCTGGAAGGTCATCGTGCAGAGATCACACTGCACAAGGCAGCGAAAGCGGCATTCGATGAAGCTAACCTGAAAAAGCTCCCCAAGGTGAAAGAACTGGATACGGAATATTCCAAGCTGCTGACGGAAAAGAAAGCACTCTACCCGGACTATCGTAAAGCGAAAGAAGAAATGCAGGAGCTTCTTCGTGCAAAGAGAAACGTAGAACTGTTCTTTGCAGAGGAAAAGAGCAGCACCGAAAAAACGAAGTCCCGATAAACGAAGATAGCCTAGGACCCTTCCCTCATGGAAGAGCCCTAGGCTATCTTTTTTGTTATAAAAGTGTTTGGAACAAACGCGCAGCCTGCATCGCACGATGCGGAACGACAGGGGATTGGGCACAGCCCAACAAGCATTTTGAATTTGGATTTGAAAAATCTGATTCAAAAATCGCGAGTTGGTACCAGCTCGCCCTGCTTGCAGAGTTATTTTTAAAGATGAATCAATTGCGTACAGTGCGCATCAAATGAGTCATCATGGGAAACCGCAATAATTGTCATATTATATTTCTGAGCAAATGTCAGCAATCGGTTTACCAAAACGCTTTTTGTCTTTGAATCGAGCGCACTGGTGACTTCATCCAAAAGAATGATCTCCGGTCGACGCAATAACATTCGGGCAAGACCGATTCGCTGCCGTTCACCTCCGCTGATATTGCTCCCATCTCCTTGAATCTGGTAGGATTGATCTCTTCCTTGAATGAAGTCCTGTAATACGCACACATGAATTATTTCCTCAATCCATTCTGGATAAAAAATATCTCCCAATACGAGGTTTTCATACAAGGTTCCATCGATCAGCGCAGGTGTTCTCTCCACTAACAGCACCCTGCAGTGGTAATCTTTCAAATCAAAATTAGAAATCAATTGATTGTTATACTTTATACTGCCACACAGCCCGTCCGCTGGAATCAACCTGGACATCAATTCGATTAAGGTCGTTTTTCCTTTACCACTGGCAGCTTTGATCAGCACCAAATCTCCCCTCTTAAACTGAAATTGCAGACCAACAAGAATTTTATCACCACAGTCGGTATACTGGAACTCGTGAATCTCAACACGCATTTCCTCGAAATCCTGCATGAGATTTCCACGATGCTCGTCAGCTTTTTCTGTATACAGGGATTTTGATTTTGCATACATTTCGGATGCTTTCTTTTGATCTGCAATCAAATCGGTCAGCAAAATGATCGGACCATTTAATTTTTGAGCGATAAGCATCATCGTGATCGCATCGCTCCCAGTTGCTTTTCCAAGCTTGGCAAGCAAAATCGTTGAGACAAGAACAATAACGGGCAACGTGTTGATCATGAATGTCAACATTGCATTTCTCAAAGCGGTATACCGGCTTAAAGGAACAAGTACAGACTGGCTGATCTGGTCATGGAATGTTTTTAACTTGTTGGAGAAGAAAGCCTCATTGTTTAATGCGTAGATCAAATTTCGATTGTTTAAGGTGTCTAGCAATTTCGAGTTTATTTCAGAATATCTGGTTTGCTTTTCGGCTGTATATGCAGCTTCCTTTTGCGCATATAGCTTTGAGAGTAAGAAAATCACGATAATAATGAATACGGTAATCATCGTAACCACTGCATTATGAAGAAGTAGGATCAAAAGATATGCCAGCAGCAGAAATGTTTGAAGAATGGTGTTCACAACACCCGTTGACATCCATTGCGAAATGACTTCCGTATTCCGATTGACTGCGGACACCAAATCTCCTGCTTTTTGGCACTGTACAGAAGAAAGATTTTTCAGGAAGCAGCCATAGGTATATTCTTGTAATTTGAGTTCGCCAACCCCTTTCAGCTTTCGGAAAAAATATTGATCGGAAAAAACAAGCAGAACAAAAATAACTGCACCAATGCAAAACAGAACGGAAGTTTTTGAAAAAAGACAAAGATCAGACTGTGCGGAATACGCCATCAACCGATCCAGCAGTTCAATCAGGAGCAGATTCCATGCAAATTCAATTAAAAACGAGAGCGAAAATAAACTTCTGTCTTTTTTCAACGAAGAATACACATTCAGCAATTTTTTCATCGTTCACCTATCTTTTACAGTTGAATGATCTGAGAGCTATACGGATCAAACTCTTCCCCATGACAAATAATCACAAGGGTCATTTTATGCTTCTTCGCAAAATCAACGATCCCCTTTGAAACGGCTTCTTTCAGGTCGTGGTCGAGTGCACTGGTTGGCTCATCAAGAATGAGAACATCTGGCTTACGAAGCAGAAGCCTTGCAATCCCGATTCTTTGCCGTTCACCACTGCTCAAGTTTTCGCCACCATAAGGTATTGCATACGCAAGCCCATGTTCCGCAACAAATTCCGACAGACCGCATGCCACAACCACTTCATCTATTCCATCGGGAGCTGCATTCCATTCCATCGTTATATTTTCTAACACAGTTCCATAAAATAACACGGTGTTTTGCTCGACCATCAGAACGCGTTTTTTATATTCATCCGGATCGAATTGTAAAAAGTCCTGCCCATTATACCTAATATGTCCGTTGATCTGATTGGGTGAAATCATTCGGGTGATTATTTTTGCAAGTGTGGATTTTCCTGTTCCGCTTTTTCCTTTTATTAAAACCACTTCGCCTCGTGAAAATTTGATATCAAGTTCACGTGGTGGCAACGTAGACTGTTCATTGGAAGGGCAGAATCTATTGGATATTGTAATGTCAAAGTTTTTGAATTCTGGAACTTCTTGTTGCAATCCTTTTTCTGTAAGCGAGTCCAAATGGATTGTCTTCTGTACCCTGTTGTATATATCAGTCGACAGATGGTATTGAGAAATATCATCACCGATCGACTGGATGGAATTTGAAATCTTCACCATGGAGTCCATGATAACAATTGTTTCGCCAACCGACGCATATCCATAAAAGGATAAAACGACCCCTAAAAACAAAACCATAAAAGGAAGAACTTCCCCAGAAAAAACAAGCTGAGTAATAAAAACTGCCTTTCTTACGATCACGATTTTTAACGTTGATGTATAATTTTGCTCTACAACTTTTTCGAATTGTTCCTCAAAATAATCTGCTTTGTCCAGCTGTCGAATTGTGTTAATGTTTCTTTCTGTGTTTACGATATACTGGTTCAGAAAGCCCTTCATTTTTTGCCGATTATTTTCTGCTTTTGCAAATGCTATGCTGCAGCTGTTTGCAAGCCAAGAACTAATCAATAAAAAGAAACAGGCAATCAATGTTAAATAGAAATTTATCGACATTATCAGAAAAATCATAAATGCCACATTCAAAACTTCTAATGTTAGCTCTGATTTTCCCGAAGTATACCATGGCATCATTTTATATGTATCTTCTGTCAGGTTATAGAGCAATGTTCCTTCGCTCTCTTTTGTTTTATGCCACAAAGATTGATTAAAGATTAATCTTTGACCTTCCAGAATACCATCATTATCCAGACAGTTCTTGACGTATGACCTTAAAAATTTAAGCATAAATGTCACAAAAAACAACGCCATCAAAGATCCGAACATAAAATAATTCAAGTTTTTCTGATCAATAAACTTTTGCAGATATATTTCTCCCCAAAATGT
>OGET01000482.1_pt1 | contig 17065 bp, 16 predicted proteins | sample 1570771 | NCBI WGS metagenome assembly OGET01 (sample SAMEA2582032, study PRJEB24529) | metagenome | biome: Human gut stool | place: China | collected 2011 | reverse complement strand
CCTTGCCAAGGGCTACGGGGATTTGATAGCATTTCTTTACTAACTTTCCATTTAATTCCCGACCCGATGCAATGTCACATCATCCAGAGTTCCCCAGCTGTTCTTATTACATTGATATCTCACGCCAATGGTCAGGGTGCCGTCGGTGACTTTGATACCGGAGACGGTGGGATTCTGCCAGTCGGCATAGGTGGTGAGCATAAAAGGCACTGTCAGTTCCTTGCCGTCTACGACAGCATACAGCTCCATGGAAGCATCCGCTGCCAGGTCACCGCCCTGTGAGAAAGCGGACAATTCATAAGTACCGGGTTCCAGATCTGTGAAGCTCTGCTCAATGGAAAAGTCCATATCGGAGGTACCGGACCAGAAGTGGAAAGCTACCTCACCGCTGTGGGCATCGGCAGCTTTGACCTGATAGTCGGTGGGATTCGTTTCACCGGAATAGGTTACGGTCCATATGGAAGTATCGTCATCCTCGAAGCCGGGATTCTGTACATAATTGACCCGTTCTACCGTGACAATGGCAGTAACTTCCGTACCTTCATCCAGAGATCCGGCAACTGTGAACTCTCCGCCGTTTTCCGTGTCGATGGCGGCAATATCTTCAGCATCCCAGGTGACAGGAACCTGTTCTTCGGAACGATCGTTATAGATGATACTTACGGTATCCGGAAGCTTGACTTCCGCACCGATATTGCAGGACATCACTATTTCGGGGATGGTGTCTATCACCAGCGGAGCGGTGGTGCCATACTTCAGATATTTGAATACATTCAGGGAGGCCAGAGGATGTCCGGTGAAGTCGAACATGGCCTGATTGTCCCAGGAGCTTCCGCCGTAATACTGTCCGGCATCCTTTGGATCATAACCGCCTGCATAACTGCTGGCCCAGCCGCTGCCGTATTTCTCCCAGATGGAAGAATTGTCAGCATCCGCAGGACCTACCGGAATCCAAGTACCTTCCCAGTAGAATACACCTTCCGCACCGGCCTCGCTGGCTACTGCGCAGACATCCCGCACTTCGTTGGCCTGTCCCTGCACACTGGCGGAATATCCTTCGGCCAGATCATCGGTTCCTTTAATGCTGTTGGCAGAGCCATCGCCGTCTTCTGAGGTATAACAATAAGCATTTTCCGCCACATAGACCTTTTTACCGTAAGTATTCCGGACATGGGTAATGGCATTTTTCAGATCCTCCATGGTACCGTGCCAGTAAGGATAGAAGGAAAGTCCCACAATATCATAATCGATCTCCTTTACCTGTAGGCCGGTCAGTAGTGTGTCCAGTTTTTTCATATCATCTATATTGGTGTAATGCACAGCCACCAGAATATCTTTACCGGAGCTTGCGGCAACCTCCCGGACTGCCTTACTTCCGGCGGTTAACAGCTTGCGGACATTGGCCACATCTGTCTCACCACACATGCCGTTGTTGATCTCGTTGCCGACCTGTACCATGCCGACATCCACACCGGCCTCCAGAATCTGTGTCAGGCTTTCCAGAGTGAAGTTATAGAGTGCAGCGGATTTCTCCTCGATATCCATGCCTTCCCAAGCCTTGGGAACAAACTGCTTCTTGGGATCCGCCCAGAAATCGGAATAATGGAAATCAATGCAGACCTTCATGCCGTACTGTGTGGCACGCTGGCCCAGAGTGATGGCACTCGCCACGTCATTGTTGCCGCCACCGTAACCGTTGCCGTTCTCATCATGGGGATCGTTCCAGACCCGGAGACGGATATAGTTCACACCAGCCTGCGCCAGCGTCATAAATACATCCTGCTCTTCTCCGTCAAAGTTATAATATTTCACGCCACTGTTTTCCAGAGCCAATACTGCGGATACGTCCATACCACGGTAAAAATCATCGGAAATGCCGTCCACCGGCTCCACATAAACGGTAGACTCCTCCGGCCCTTCCGGCTGGGAAAAAGTGATGACATCCGTGGCATCTGCAGTAGCGGTAACTGCGGATTCTGCCACTGTATCTGCGATTTCCAGATCCTGACTGCCGCATCCGGGCAGCCAGCCCATGACCAGTCCCGCACTGAGATACAGAGTCAACAGCCGTGTACGTAATTGCTTGCTAAAATGTTGCATAAGTAATCCTCCCACAAAACATAATTGAACAATCGCTTGCGCATATATATTATAGCATATTATCATCCATCAAAGATAAAAATGTAACAAAAAGTGCGCAATAATTTCGAAGATTATTGCGCAAAACATTTGTTTTAAATACCAGAAGCAGGGAATCGTAGATGTATTATTGGAATTGAACAAAGCATTGACCGGGCAGCGGTGCAGAGCAGGAACGTGCCAGACTATCCACCTTGATTGCCCGCATGGATGCTGCAGGGGAGGGAGATCAGGTTGCCCGTTTGCAGGATCCGGAATTCGTACAGGAAATGTTAAAAAAATATGATTTGTAAAAGCTTCTGTGAAGAAGCCGGACCATAAAAATACGCCATGGGGAAGGAATCCTTCTCAATGGCGTGTTTTATTACAAGGCATTATACAAACAATTCGATCACAAACACCAGCACACAGCAGATCACGGATACCGGAAACAGTCCGGCACCGAGCCATGCGGCGATGATACCGGCAATGAGTGCCACCAGTCCGGAAATGGGGGTCTGGGTAGCATGGATGATGGCCGGGAAGGTCATGACGGCCAGCGTCACGTAAGGTACATAGTACAAAAAGGACTGAATAAACTGATTCTTGATGGGTTTACGGATCAGTGTCAGGGGTAAGACACGGATCGTATAGGAGACAGCCGCCATAACAGCAATATAAATATAATTATTCATTTACGTGGTCTCCTTTCTGTACAGATTCTCCGTTTTCCGCAGGAACGGCTTCCTCTGCATCCTGCTTCACCGGGAACAGGATTGCTGCAGCACCGGAGATGATCACGGTCAACAGGATGGTTCTCGTACCTTCTGACAGGGAAGAAATCCCGGGCAGATAGTTGCAGGCAAAGCTCAGTGCGAAGCTGATTGCTACCAGAGCTGCCACGATCTTACTTTTTCTGGCAGGCGGAATGATAATGGCCAGAAACATTCCGTATAACGCAACACTCAGGGCGCTGACAGCACGGAGAGGCAGCGCATTTCCGGCGATGATACCGCAGGCGGTTCCTCCGGCCCAGGCGGGCGCTGCCAACAGGATCGCACCGTAGGTATAGTACGGATTCAGGATACCCGGCCGGGCAATGGTAATGCCGAACAACTCATCGGTGACATCGTAAGCAATGATCAGACGGTGGAAAAAGGGCGTGCTGGGAGAAAATTTCTGGGCCAGCGCACAACTCATGAGTAGATATCTGGCATTGGCAATCAGCGTGATGATCGCCACTTCCAGATATGTGGCTTGTGCCGCAATCAGGGTAAAGGCTGCATATTCTCCGGCGGAAGCGTTATTTAACAGGCTTGCCAGAAAACCCTGCATGGGGGTAAAGCCTGCATGTCTTGCGGCAATTCCCAAAGAAAATGATACTGCGAAATATCCCAGAGCAATGGGAAAGCCGTCGCGGATACCGTCGCAGAAGACTTTCCTGCTGAATTTATCATTCATAATTATGATTCCCTCATCTTTCTGTAAGGCGTCTTTTGACGCACTTCACCTATTATAACGCACATCTTCAAAGGAGAAAAGGATGAAAATTAATGAGATAGGTACAGAACAGGAGTATATTTCTGCTTTTTTCACATAAATATGCAATAAGGAAGTTTTAACGGTGGATGACGGATGAAAATCAAATGGAGACAGTGGAAAATCATAATGGCCGCAGTACTGGGGGCATTGCTGCTCACAGGCTGCGGTCTGCTTTCGAAAGAGAATGTGAAACTCAGAGATCTGGATTTTACGGTACTCAGTGAAGAAAAAATTCCCGAGGAATTAAAGACTGTAATCGCTGAAAAAGGAACGGAGCCATTTCAGCTGACCTACAGTGATAATCAGAACCTCTATATCAGTATTGGTTACGGTGAGCAGAAGACCGGAGGGTACAGCATTGCTGTGGATGCCCTGTATCTGACGGACGATGCCATTCATGTCAGCACCAGCCTCTTAGGCCCGGATATCACCGGACAAAAGGAAGGCGCAGGGAAACCCTCCATGCCTTACATTGTGTTAAAAACAGAACTTCTGGATAAAACCGTGCTTTATGATTAAACGAATGGTTCTTACAGATCCATCAAAATCTCCCGGCGCCGCCAACTGATAAAACCATACATATCATTGAAAAAGAAGATGGTGAAATTCATTACAACGGGGATGTATGCCGGGTTTTCCAGGGAAGCCAGCGTCCACAGGACAATGAGTAGATATCATTGGCGGCAAAGATCAGGGAAGTGACGCACACCAGCGCAGCCAGCAAAGTTAACGGGTCAAAATCAGCGGTCAGCAGATTTGATGTTATGACAATGAAAAGGGGTGCGATCCACAGGATCCAGGATTGGCAGATTACGCTGACAGCGTTCCCGCAGATAACTGCAGAAAGTAGCGGTAGCCCGGCTCTGACTGCGGCTTTTGTCCCACAGCATTTTTACTTCGCGGGACGGTAGAGGCACATTTAAGGTCAGCGGAACGAGACTGTCGTTTTCAAAAAAGGGAGCTGCCAGAGGCTCCGGCACGAAGCCCACTCCCAGATTGTTCTGGAGCAGAGGGATGACCAGATCGGCGGTAGCTACTTCCATGGCGGGTTCGTAGTCCAGATGCTGTTCAATAAATACCTTCCGGTAATATTCATAGCTGGCGGTGCCGTATCCCAGACCAATGATGGAATGGAGCCGGAATTCTTTCAGCGTCATGGGACGATCAGACAAGGCGGCATAGTCGGGGCCGCCGGCGGGAACCTCCCGGAAAGTCAGCAGATCTTCGCAGGCCAGAGCATCATGAAGTTCAAAAGGGGTTGTCACAACAGCCAGATCCAGCCGGCCGTTCTGCAGAGATTTCAGAATCTCCGGAGTGGTATTGTTCTGGATACGTATTTTGATCTCCGGATAGCCAGTCTGGAAATCATGGAGATTCTGTAACAGAAATAAATGCAGGGCGGTCTCGGTGACACCCAGTTCAATGGTGCCGCTGCACACGTTTTTGTCCCGGCACAGTTCGGCTTCCGCATCCAACAGATGCTGACAGGCGATGGCAACATGGGCATAGAGCCGTTTTCCCTCTTCGGTCAGCTTCAGTCCCCGGGGTTCCCGGAGAAATAAACGGCAGTCCAGCTGATCCTCCAGAATATGAATAATCCGGGTCACATTAGGCTGGCTGCTTTTTAAGACCATGGCAGCCTTGGTGATATTTTCGTATTTTGCGACATAATAGAAAATCTTGTAATATTCAAAACTAATATCCATATAAAAATGATATACCTCGCATATAAACTATATATTTTTAGTATCCGTGTGGATATAGTATAATACGCGGTTGAAAAAAAGTAAACAGAGGAGAAAAGGATATGCGACATTTGATTGATTCACTGGACCTGTCGGTAGCGGAGACGCAGGAAATCTTAGACCTGGCAGACCGGATTGCTGCCGATTCCGCTGCATATGCTCATTGTGCAGATGGAAAAATACTGGCAACCTTATTTTACGAGCCCAGCACACGTACCAGATTATCTTTTGAGACGGCTATGCTGAACCTTGGCGGCAGAACATTGGGATTTGCCGGTGCGGAACAGTGCAGTGCCACGAAAGGTGAGACGGTGGCAGATACCGCACGGGTGGTCAGCTGCTATGCAGATATCATTGCCATGCGGCATCCGAAAGAGGGAGCACCGCTCCGAGCTTCCATGTATTCCCGGATTCCGGTGATCAATGCCGGGGACGGAGGACATAACCACCCGACCCAGACCATGATCGATCTGCTGACCATAAGACAGCGCAAAGGACACTTGGATCATCTGAAGATCGGCTTTTGCGGTGACTTGAAATTCGGCAGAACCGTACACTCTCTGGTGAACAGTCTGGTGCGCTATCCGGGCAATGAATTTTATTTCATTTCTCCGGAGGAACTGAAGGTTCCGGAATATCTGATCGAGGATACTCTGAAACCGGCCAAAGCCCCCTACCATGAGGTATCCAGCCTGGAGGAGACACTGCCAGAGCTGGATGTGCTTTACATGACCAGAGTTCAGAAGGAACGTTTTTTCAATGAGGAAGATTATATCCGGTTAAAAGATATCTACATTTTGGATCAGGAGAAACTGAATCTGGCGAAAGCGAACATGCCGGTTCTTCATCCGCTCCCAAGAGTGGACGAGATCGCACCGGAAGTGGATGCAGATCCGAGAGCAGCGTATTTTCAGCAGGTATTGAATGGTAAATTTATCCGTATGGCATTGATCTTAAGTCTGTTAGACCTTACGGATCCTGTGACGGGAAAGAAGGTGTTTTTATGTTAAACGTAGAATCCATTCAGAATGGTATTGTGATCGATCATATTCCCGCGGGAAAGGGAATGGACATCTACAGATTGCTGGAATTGGAATCCAAGACGCAGTCCGTAGCATTGCTGCAATCGGTGAAAAGCCAGAAATACGGCTGCAAGGATCTGATCAAGATTGAGGGCGAGACGTTGCCGGAGCGGTTGGATATTCTGGGATATCTGGACAGTCAGATCACACTGATCGTGATCCGGGACGGAAAAGTTGTAAAAAAGTATCATCCGGTTCCTCCACAAAGACTGGTTAATGTGATAAAATGTAAAAATCCCCGTTGTATTACCAGTATAGAGACGAATTGTGACCACATATTTGAACTGTCACCTTCCGGAAGATATCGTTGCCTGTACTGTAATCAGGAGATGCCTGTAGGAAGGTAATTGTATGTATCGGAGACAGAATCTGCAGGTTACTGAAAGGAATGAGAATTACTATGCAGCGTAAATTACACGGACAAATGTCAGAGTCGTTTCTGATTGCTGGAATTCTGTCAATTTCCGGCGGATTACAGGATGTTTATACTTATATGTACCGTGGCAAGGTATTCGCCAATGCCCAGACCGGTAATATCGTGTTGCTGGCCCAGAATCTGGTAGACCGGAACTGGTCCGTGGCGCTTCGGTATTTTTCCCCGCTTTTGTTCTTCGCGTTGGGAGTAGCGGCAGCGGAGTGCATCCATATGCGATATCAGAAGGCTCAGAGGATCCACTGGCGGCAGCTGGTGCTTGCTATAGAGATTCTGTTGCTGTTTGCCGTGGGATTTTTCCCGAATGAGATGGATCTGCTGGCCAATGCCATGGTATCTTTCGCCTGCGCCATGCAGGTACAGGCTTTTCGCAAGGTGAACGGTTATGCTTTTGCCAGTACCATGTGTATCGGTAATCTGCGCAGCGGCATGGAATCCCTGTGTGCCTATGGGAAGACGAAGGACAAAAAAATCTTACGGAAATCCGGCAATTATTTTGGAATCATTTTCCTGTTTGCCGTTGGTGCGGCGCTGGGCGGACATATGATCGGCTACATAGGGGCGAGGACCATCTGGATCTCCTGCATCATATTACTGATCAGCTTCCTGTGTATGTTCATTAAAGAAGAAAAGAAGGAACATCCCGAGATCGTACAGGAGGAACGGGAGATTCGTGAAAATCTGCAAAACATCCGCAAAGAAGCTAAAGATGGGGAACATATTCTGGAGGATGATATCCGTTCCCAGATTGAGAAGAAAAAGTAAAAAAACTGCAACGAAAAATATTACAGTGCTTTTACATCGTCCCGTAAAGCACCGGTCATCTCCTGGACAAAAGTGGTCTGGGAGGAGATCTCTTCCGCTACGACGGCGAATCCGCGGCTATGTTCTCAGGCACGGGTCGCCTCGATGGAAGCATTCAGGGACAGAAGATTGGTTTTTCACACCGCAGTATGGCCTTGCTGACATGGTAAAAAATCGGCCAGAACCGGTGAAATTTGCCGGCTTCCGGTATCATGGACGAAAGGCTGCGATGAAAAAAGTTTCACAGCGATATACCGAATTTCTGCAGGTCTACTTTATTACCGATGACTTCAATGCCGTCGGCCCGGAGGCGGTTGGCCTGTTCGTCGGAACCGCCGAAGGCAAAGGCACCGGAGAGTTCCCCTTTGGAATTGACCACGCGGTAGCAGGGGATATGGTCGGGATCCGGGTTCTTGTGCAGGGCATTGCCCACGGCCCGGGCCATCTTCGGTTCTCCGGCCATGGCAGCGACCTGCCCGTAGGTGGCGACACGGCCTTTCGGGATTTTTTTCACGGCTTCGTAGATCCGCTTAGTGGGGCTGTCGGTGACGAGATCATAGCTTTCCGCGATCATGCGCCGGATGTCCTCATCGGGGATCGAACCATCTAAAATAATGGTGTTCCAGTGCTCTTTGTTCAGATGATAGCCCGGGATGACGGAGGGAAAGGTGCTTCGCCAGAAATCCCGCCAGGCAGGATCGGTCTTCACATTCAGATGCAGACAGCCATCCTTTTCATAAGTCCATAGAAAAGCTTTTTTACTGCCCTTCACACGTACCAGCTGCCAGTTGGGATCGTGGAAGGGCATTTCCATATAAGTATTTGGAAAAGACAATCCGTAGTTCAGCGCTTCCTCTCTTGTTTTCATGTCGTCAGACCTCCTTTTTTCTATTATAACACTCTTTTCTTTTCTATGAAAACATGATAAACTTTTCCGAGAAACAGGTCACGAAGGCGGGTGGTAAAAGCCCGGGAATGGAGACAATATGATACTGATACATGATGGCTACATGATCGATCCCAAGTCGGGCAGAGAGGGCAATTATGATATCCTGATCGACGGTGACAAGATTGTAAAGATTGCGGAAAAGATAGAACCGAGGGGCAAAGTGATCCGGATCAATGCGGAAGGGTTATTGGTGGCTCCCGGGCTGGTGGATGTGCATGTGCATTTCCGGGATCCCGGCTTTACGGCAAAGGAAGATATCAACACCGGTGCTGCGGCAGCAGCAAAAGGCGGCGTGACCACAGTGGTACTGATGGCGAACACGAAGCCTGCGGTGGACAGTGAGGAGACGCTGCATTATATTCTGGATAAGGGAGCGAAGACAGGCATTCATGTGACCACCTGCGCCAATGTGACCATGGGGATGCAGGGAAAACAGCTGACGGATATGAAGAAGCTGGCAGTGGCAGGTGCCGTAGGATTCACGGATGACGGAGTGCCCCTGCTGGATGCGGAACTGGTGCGCCGTGCCATGGAGATCTCCGCAGAGCTGGACATGCCCATCAGCTTCCATGAAGAAGATCCGAAATATATCGAGAACAACGGTGTGAACCGGGGAAAGGCCAGCGAGTATTACGGTATCGGCGGTTCTTCCAGAGAGGCGGAGATCGCGCTGGTGGAGCGGGACCTGAAGCTGGCAGAAGAGACCGGAGCCTGCATCGACATTCAGCATATCAGCAGCAAGGAAGCGGTGGAGCTGGTGCGTCAGGCCAAAAAGCGCTGCTCCAATATCCACGCGGAAGCCACTCCTCATCATTTTACCCTGACTGAGGATGCCGTGATCAAGTACGGTACACTGGCGAAGATGAATCCGCCCCTGCGGGAGGAAGCGGACCGTCAGGCGGTGATCCGGGGACTGGTGGACGGCACCATCGATATGATCGCTACGGATCATGCCCCCCATACTGCGGAGGAAAAAGCAAAGCCGATCACAGAGGCACCCAGCGGCATTACCGGGTTGGAGACGTCTCTGGCGCTGGGCATTACGGAACTGGTGGACAGAGGATATCTGACCATGAAGCAGCTGTTGCGTCTGATGAGTACCAATCCGGCGGCTATGTACCATCTGGATGCCGGATATCTGGCCGAGGGAGGTCCTTCGGATGTGATTCTGATCGATACCGCAGCGGAGTTCACTCCGGAGAAATATGCGTCCAAGGCCACGAATACACCGTTTACCGGATGGAATCTGAAGGGTGAAGTGAGGAAGACCATCTGCGGAGGCAGGATCGTATACGAAGCGTAGAGCCCATGGTAGAGAGCACTTATAAGAGCGCTATAGCGTTATAAATAGAAGAGAAAAGGACAATAACATGAAAAAGAAAATCACAGCAACTGTGCTTTCCCAGAAGGAGATCGCACCCAGAATTTTTGACATGTGGATCGCTACAGATCTGGCTGAACAGGCAAAAGCCGGTCAGTTCATCGGCGTATACCCCAAGGACCGGAGTACCTTGCTGCCCCGTCCTATCAGCATCTGTCAGGTAAGCGACAAAAAGGATGCCCTGCGCATTGTGTACCGGATTGCCGGACAGGGCACCGCGGAATTTTCTTCTTATACAGAAGGAGACAGTGTGGAGATTCTGGGAACTTTAGGCAACGGCTTCCCCACAGAGGCAGCGGAAGGTAAAAAAGTATTCCTTATGGGCGGAGGTATCGGTATCCCTCCCATGCTGGAGCTGGCAAGAGAGCTTCCGGCTTCCGCAGAAAAGCAGATCATCGTGGGCTACCGTGATAACGAGCTGTTCTTAAAAGAGGATCTGGAAGAGAACGGAACCGTATATATTGCCACCGAGGATGGCAGTGTTGGCACGAAGGGCAATGTCATGAATGCCATCGAAGAAAATGCATTGCAGGCAGATGTGATCTTCGCGTGCGGACCGATGCCCATGCTCCGTGCGATCAAAAAATATGCGGAAGAAAACGAAATCAAGGCCTATATCTCTCTGGAAGAGCATATGGCCTGTGGCGTGGGTGCCTGCCTGGGCTGCGTGGTAAAGACCAAAGAAGTGGATCATCATTCTCATGTGCATAATGCGAGAATCTGCACCGATGGCCCCGTATTTGATGCTGAGGAGGTAGAGATCTGATGAATACACAGACAACGATTGCAGGAGTAACTTTCAAAAACCCCGTAATGACAGCATCCGGAACCTTTGGCTCCGGCATGGAATATGAAGAATTCGTAGATCTGAACCGCCTGGGTGCGGTGGTGACCAAGGGTGTAGCCAATGTGCCCTGGCCCGGCAACCCGACCCCTCGTGTGGCAGAAGTATATGGCGGTATGCTCAATGCCATCGGTTTGCAGAACCCCGGCATTGACGTATTCATGGAGAGAGATATTCCTTTCCTGAAAAAATATGATACGAAGATCATTGTGAACGTCTGCGGTAAGACCGTAGAGGATTACGTGGATGTGGTAGAGCGACTGGGAGACGAACCGGCAGTCAGCATGCTGGAGATCAATGTATCCTGTCCCAATGTCAAGGAAGGAGCCATTGCGTTCGGACAGAAAGCAGATGCTCTGTACAATATTACTTCCGAACTGAAAAATCATGCAAAACAGCCCATTATCATGAAGCTGAGCCCTAACGTAACGGATATTACGGAGATGGCAAAGGCAGCGGAGGCAGCAGGCGCAGATGCCCTGTCCCTGATCAATACCATCACCGGTATGAAGATCGACATTCACCGCAGAAAATTCGCCATTGCCAACAAGACCGGCGGCATGAGCGGCCCTGCCATCAAACCCATCGCTGTCCGTATGGTCTATCAGGTGGCACAGGCGGTACAGATCCCCATTATCGGTATGGGAGGTATTGCCACGGCGGAGGATGCCATCGAATTTATCCTGGCAGGTGCCAGCGCTGTCAGCGTCGGAGCCATGAATTTTGTGGATCCCTATACTACCGTGAAAGTAGTGGAGGGCATCGAGGATTACATGCGGACCTACCATGTGGAGAATCTGACCGGTCTGATCGGTGCAGTGCAGTAAGATACAGAGAACAGAATACGGTATAAGTACACAGAGACCTTCATATATATAGATATATCTGTATATATGGAGGTCTTTTATTGTGGAGCTGATCAAGAGAAATATACATATGGACCGGGTAAAGCGATCCACTGTCATACAGTTTACCATGGAGGAGGATCTGAATCTTCCAGAGGATAAACCGGACATCAGTACCCTGAACCTGGAAAAGGGAGAAGTTGTCATCGAGGAGATCCGGCCCGGTACGGATGAGGTGACGGTACGGGGAAAACTGGGTTATGCCATTCTGTATCATACGCAGGAGACAGGGAGCAATCTGGTGCTTTTAAGCGGTGCACTGCCCTTTGAAGAAAAAATTCATATGGAGGGAACGTTGCCGTCAGATACTGTAGCGGTGAATGGAACCGTAGAAGATTTCACGGTAAATATGATCAATTCCCGGAAGCTGAATCTGCAGGCATTGCTGCTTCTCACGGCCCGGATCGAAGAGATTTACGATGAAGAACTGCCCGTGGGAATCCAGGGAGGCAGCGCCGGAGAAGGTGTGGAATACCGGATCTCGCCCATGGAGGTGACGGAGCTTTCCATCTGCAAGAACGATATTTTTCGCAAAAAAGAGGAGATTCCGCTGCCCTCCAGCTATCCGAATATTTACCAGATCCTCTGGAGTAATGTGTCACTGCGGGATGTGGAATTCAAGCCACAGGAAGAGAAACTGGCAGTGCAGGGAGATATTCAGGTCTTCGTTCTCTATGAGGCAGAGGGGGAGGAGCGGTCTATTCGTTCCTATGAGACGACAATTCCGCTGAATGGCACTCTGGAATGTCAGGGATGTCGGGAGGAACTGCTGCCGGATATCCGGTATTCACTGGTAAGACAGGAACACGGACAGCCAGAGCTGACGATCCAGCCGGATCTGGACGGGGAAGAGAGAATCCTTGGGCTGGAATGTGCTCTGGAACTGAATATCCGTCTCTATGAGGAAGAGCAGATCGATATTTTAAGAGATATTTACGGCGTGACAAAAGGAGTGATCCCGGACACCAGAGATGCCAGCCTGCGTCAGTTGCTGGCCAGAATCACAGGCAAGACAAAAGTGACGGATCACAGAAAGACCGATATCGGCTCACCGGTACTGCAGGTGTTGCACAGTGAGGGAATCGTGACGATCGATCATCAGGAGACCACAGAGGAAGGAATCCGCCTGCAGGGCAGCATTGATCTTACAGTGTTGTGCATTACGGAAAATGATGAGACTCCTTATGTGAGTACCAGAGAGCAGATTCCGTATGAATATACCCTGAATGTGCAGGGAGTGACGGGAACGGATCAGGCAGAGGTACACAGTGAACTGGAGCAGCTGCAGGTGAATCTGCTGGAGGGAGAGGAACTGGATGTAAAGGCTGTTCTTTCCTTTTCCACGACCGTGATGAAGAATATTCCGCTGGAAGCCATCGAAGGGGTGGAAGAGCAGGAAATCGACAGTAATGTGCTGGCCGGACTGCCCAGTGCGGTGATCTATATTGCGGCACCGGGGGATGACCTGTGGAGCATCGGCAGGAAATATCATATGCCGGTGAAGACTGTAAGAGAATTAAACGCGCTGGAAAGCGATGAATTACGCCCGGGGCAGAAGGTGCTGCTGGTAAAAGGTCTGGCCTGATACAGTTCGGAAAAGAAAAACCATGTTGTACATGGATGCGTTCTGTGGCATCAGTACAACATGGTTTTTCTATAGGAAAGTCTGTCGAGAATACGACATTATTCTTCTGTGGTCAGCCCGGCATCTGCTGCCAGCTTGTCGAATTTCTCCATAACAGCATCATAAGTCTTCTGGGAGATCTCGGGAAGAGAACCGCCCCAGGTCTTCTCAGCCTGTGCGTAGCCCTTCTTGAATGCCTCGCACATGGACTCGATCTTGTCTGGGTCACCGCCGGTCAGAGCATTGGCAAACTGAATGATACGGTCGGAAGTCTGGTTCACACCCCAGTAACCGTCCTCGGCGATATCTGCCTGCGCCTGTGCCTTGGTAGCAGGATCTACGGTGAAATTACCGGAACGTAAAAAGGACCAGATGTCATTGGCATTGCCGTAGGTGTTAGCCTGCTTGCCCATCATCTGTTCTACCAGAGAACGAAGCTGACTGGCACGGTTTTCCGCATCTGCCTTTAATTTGTTGACCAGATTGGTATCCGGTGTATAGGTTTTCTTCGTGGAAGAAGTCTTGGCAGCGGTGCTGTGCTCATAGATGACACCGGTATCTTCCGCGGTAGTTGTAGTTTTTGCTTCCTCTGCGGAAGTTTTCTCTTTTGCTGCACTTGTGCTGTTATAGCTGTAGGCTGCAGCGGCCTGGGTTGATGTAACTCCGTTTACGCTCATAGTTTCCTCTTTTCCGGTACGGTTCTGCTGTCCGTACCTGTTGTCATCCTTGACTATACATGCTTTAACCTTCTGAGGGTTTTTGGTTTCACCTGTTATATCGTCCCCGGACAGTGGATACTTTAGAGGATTTAGAGAAAAACAGGGGAAAAATCTATGGAAAGAACCGCACTCCATTGACAAAATACGCAGGATTGTATAAAATTAAGTACAATTATTGTATACACGCTATTCAGAGGCATGTAGTTTTGGAATAGCGCCCTAACGTATTGGAGACAAAAATGAACGAATATCGGATAAAAGCGTATGCCAAGATCAATCTGGGGCTGGATGTGGTCAGAAGACTGGAGAATGGTTACCATGAAGTGAAGATGGTCATGCAGACTGTAGGAATCTATGATGTGCTGGACTTTGAGAGAACAGACGGTGGGATCGTGATAACCACAGATTCCGGTGAACTGCCTACGGATGAGAATAATCTGATCTACAAAGCGGCAAAACTGATGATGGAGACTTATCCTATCAGTGGAGGCGTGAAGATCCATCTGGAGAAGCATATTCCCATAGCAGCGGGCATGGCCGGCGGCAGTACGGATGCAGCAGCTACCTTAAAAGGAATGAACCGTCTGTTTGATCTTGGGTGCACACTGAAGGATCTGATGGAACTGGGGGTGAAGATCGGTGCGGATGTTCCCTATTGCGTCATGGGCGGAACGGCGCTGGCTGAGGGAATCGGCGAGAAACTGACACCGCTTGCTCCGGCACCGGACTGCTATGTACTGGTGGCAAAGCCCGATATCAATGTTTCCACCAAATACGTGTACGAACATCTGGATGCTCAGGAGATCGTGAAACATCCTGATATTGACGGTATGGTGGAAGCCATCGCTGAGGAAAGCTTACAGGGAATCCTGGACCGGATGGAAAATGTGCTGGAGACGGTAACCGTCAGTGCATATCCTGTAATCCAGACGATCAAGGATCGTATGAAGGAGCTGGGAGCCATCAACAGTCTGATGAGCGGAAGCGGTCCCACGGTATTCGGTATTTTTGTAGAGAAGGACATGGCCCGCAGGGCATATGATAAATTAGAGGAGGAACAGCTGGCAAAGCAGATTTTCCTGACGGAATTTTGTGAGTAATGCCAGAGTAGAGGTATGCAGGATAATTTACAGGTGACAATGGATGAATTTCTGCCACTCAGAGATGTGGTGTTCAATACTTTGCGTCAGGCCATTCTGACGGGGGAACTGAAGCCGGGAGAACGACTGATGGAAATCCATCTTGCCAACAAGCTGGGAGTCAGTCGTACGCCGATCCGGGAAGCCATCCGTAAGCTGGAACTGGAGGGACTGGTGACCATGATCCCCAGAAGAGGAGCAGAAGTGGCCCAGATCACGGAGAAGAGCATGAACGATGTCCTGGAGGTCCGCAGGGCCATGGATGCGCTCTGCGTGGAGCTGGCGTGTGACCGGATCACTCCGGAGGAATTACAGGATCTGAAAAAGGCCTGCGATACCTTTGAAGCGGCGGTGAAGACCGATGACATTAAACAGATCGCACAGGCGGATGTGGCATTGCATGACATCATTGTACAGGCCACGGGGAACCAGCGCCTGATCCAGCTGGTTAACAATCTGTCCGAGCAGATGTACCGTTATCGTTTTGAGTATATCAAGGATTTCAGCCAGCATGAGCGCCTGGTGGAGGAACACAAGGTCATCTATGAGAGCATCGTGAAAAAGGATAAGGAAACGGCATCCAATATGGCCAAGGTGCATATAGATAATCAGAAAAAGGCGATCATCCGCCAGATCCGTCTGGAACGGGAGAAAAATACACCCCCGAGTGACTGCCTTCCGCAAACGTATGATTCGCATGTAGTCGCTCCTCCTTCCATGTACCAAAACTCTCCGCGTCCGCATCGAACTCAGCCACAAAGTAAACCTTATAGGGAGTTGGGATTCCACAGAAAGCACCACCCTCCGCATATCCCTCGCAACTATGAGGACCCGTAATCTTAATAGCGGCTACTTGGATAGGGGTAGCGGCTACTCCTCCTCCGGTAATCACGGTACCCTGCTTGTCCTTGGAAGAAAACGTATAACGAGCCATACCCGTACGTTCCGTAACGGTTAATTCCGCACGTATAGAATGATCTACGGTCGCTGCGTAATAACCAGCCGTTCCGATCTCCTTGCCGACCGGAGTCTGCATATTCAAGATACTATCCGGAGAAACCCGTAAAGCTCCGGCAACCGGAAGCGTAGGGAAATTTCCCATATGATCGCATCCCGCACCACTCAATTGATTGATAACAAAGCCTAGTTGTTTCGTGAAATAAGTCGGGGTAAACTGTACCATACCGAAGGGATAGGTAGCCCCCGGATACAAATATCCGGAAGCCCACCCATTACCTTGAGTCCCTATCAGGGTATTGGTCTTAGAAACGAGATTTGACGCATTTACCAAACCTCCACACAACAAGAAAACATAGCTAACCACACATATTCGCCTTAAAAGCTGTTTACATTTAAACATGGTAATAGATCCTTTTTATTATTTAGCCTTTTATACTATATACCCTTCAATAGAATAAAACACTTACGGCGTAATAATTAAAAAACAGCTATTAACATAAGTCAACAAAAAGGGAATCATATGATTCCTATTCCGCAAACAGCGATAGGGTGTGTTTTCCACTTTCCAACAAGATCGAACCCGCCGATATTTCTACATTATTCCCATCTAACACACAATTCGATACGTTAAATGGAGCGATAAAGGTCGCCGTACTATTCGCTGGTATCTCCAGATCAAGGGAAAGCGATCGGTTCTCCATTGTCCAAGACACACATGCCGTACCGTAAGGGGTCTCTCTCGCCACCCTCGCCCACGTCACGCCATCCGGCACTTGCGGTTTGATAAAGAAATGTTTATAGCCCGGCCTATCCTCATCCG